>JAEIGA010015890.1_pt1 | contig 11459 bp, 18 predicted proteins | sample 9270691 | NCBI WGS metagenome assembly JAEIGA01 (sample SAMN17057246, study PRJNA624740) | gut metagenome | biome: biome; isolation source: fecal sample | host: Bos grunniens | place: China: Xizang | collected 2019
CATCCGCCATCTGCTCTGCGACTGCTGCCGGCGCAAGATGATACACTGAAAAACGGACCGAATCAGGGCGTAAATGGCTCGATTTGGTCCGTCTTTTTTCTATGTCGCTGACAATCAGCTATGTTTGTTGAGATACCAGGATGTGAACGACACGGCAAGGCGCGGAAAATAAACGGCAAAACGCGACTACAAACGCATGGAAGGCAGTCGAGGGAAATCGCAGAGAGGAAGAAAAACCGCACAGAACGGCACGGAATGACACACATTTAGTCCCGTTTTTTGTTAAACTTGGCCATCTCGCGGGCCTTGACTGAATCCGCCACCGCGATATACGGCTTCATGCTGTCGTAGTCGGCATGCCCCGTCCACTTCATGACAACATTCGGCGCTATGCCCATCATGAGGGCCTGGCAGATAAACGTGCGGCGCGCCGCGTGGGTCCCGAGCAGCTTCCACTTCGGCGTGAGGACATCCTGGCGTCTTCCGTCTCTGAACTCCGTCACCCTGATCAGAGTGTTCAGGCCGCACAGCTTTCCGAGTTCCTTGAGCTTCTCGTTCATGGTCTGATTTGCCGGAACAGGGAACACCCTCCCGTCCGGATAGTCTTCCTCGGCATACCTTGTCAGAATCTCCTCGCTGTAATCGTTCAGCTCGATGACCAGCGCGTCGTGTGTCTTGACTGTCGTGACGCTGATGGACCGCTCTCCGACATCGGACCACCTCAGCATCTTGACATCAGAGAAACGGAGAGAAGTGAACGCGCAGAAGCAGAAGATGTCGCGGATCTGTGCGAGATCCTGGCGGTCCGACAGGTCCTTCTTGTACATCGTCATCAGCTCGTTCCACTCGAGGAAGATCACCGGCTTCTCCGTCTTCTGGAGCTTCGGCCTGAATGTGGCGTAGTCGCGGCATTTCAGCAGCCCCTTGCTGTCCGCCCAAACCAGGAACCACTTGAGGAACGCGACGTGCTTCTCTACTGTAGAGTCGCGGAGCCCTGAGCGGTTCGAGCGATTGTCGAGGCTGGTGGAGGTACGCAGATAAGAGACATACGAGAACAGACCGTCCTCGTTGAAATCGCTCCACTTCAGGTCCGGACGCCATTCCTCCAGGTGGTGCCGGACGTTGACCATTTTTTTATATGTGGAATCCGTCCATCTGTTACGGTCCCCGCGCTCTGCCATGAACTTGTTGAAAGCATGGAACACGTTTCGTCTCCATCCTTCTGTAGCCGCGCCGGAATCAGGCTTCACGATGCGCAGGACGGCCTCGCGCAACGCGGCCGGCTCTGGTGTCCGTCCTTCGGCTTCAAGGCTCAGGAAGGCCTGATCTGCGGCCTTCTCGTATCTGTCGATCTCTGCATTGATTTCGGCTGCCGGTGTGCGTCGTTTTCCGTGGAACGAACGCGGAACGCAGCGCTGCAGGTCCATGTCCCAGCGGTTGACGTTGACACGGTAGCCCAGGCTGACCGCGACAGACTGACGGCACCCGTCCCACTTGATGCGACATCGCACGCGAGCCTCATCCGTGCCGTTCACGCGGTCGAGCAGAAACGCTGTTATATGCTTAGCCATGCATCTGGCCCTCCCCGGTCAGAAGCCACTGGGCGTTGATCCCGTAGTCCACGACCATATAAGTGAGCCACGCGGCCTTGAAGTCGTTCGTGCCTGGGTTCACTCTCAGCCTCTGGAGGCTGCGGCGGTGTATGCCATAGCGGTCCGTGAAGGTCTTCACCCCTCGGATCTGCTTCGACTCCTTGAGCCAGTCGAGGGCCTCAAAGAAACGGCCGACGATCATGTTCTGTTCTTCCTGCGTCATTAGAATCCCTGTCTTAAATCCCCTCCGGTGTTTATATATTCTTCTATAACAAAAAGCTGATCTTTTATAGCGCTTCCGAATTTGTCTTTTTTATAATCAGAGTCAAAATACTCGCCATTTAGCTGAAGTCTGACTTTGCTGACACCCGCAGATATGGTCTGTAACTGCCCCAAGGTGACCGGATAACTGGCTTTATTGTCATAGGTTTTATTAGCAGTACCCTGAATCCATTCTCCGACCACATCGCGCGACTGAGCCTCGTTTAAGCTGTTTTTTAGCTCTAGCACTTCTCCTGATTTTGTTCGTAATAACATGATGGCTCCTTGCGGAACTGCTCGAGATACTATTTCATTGATGGAGATTTCTATAGAATATTGCCATCCGTCAGCTGATTCCAGAGCTAACAGGCTAATTTTTAACGGGTGCCGATCCGTCATTCCCGTGCGTACTATTGTATAAGATGTTCCCAGGCTTCGATGCCCCGTGCTAGGATCTTGATATTTATAAATCAGTTTCGATGTCTGTGCGCTTGCGCAGAAAGCTGAGAGGATGATGAGCGCAAGAAGTGCGAATCTTTTCATATGCTTTTAATTTTGAATTTTTGATTTTTGAAATTGTATAATCCGCTGCCCAGCTATTCAGAATCGCAAATCAGATGCGAAAATATGCAAGGCTTCGGCACGAGCTGTGGAATGATGGCCGCAAACAAAACAACGATCATCATGCAGCCCTTCCTCTTTTTATTATCCGATTTTTGGCTTATCGGTCAACTTCTTGGCTATGCTGGAAGTGAGCGGGCCCTTGCGCTTGCCGCGTGTGGTTACACGAGTGTAGCCGCTGGCCTGAGTGACTGGGGAAGACGTCGGCTGTATTATCTGCATACTAAGAGGCGACTCCTGCGGTTTGATGCTCTTGATTACTTCGCGCATCTGAGAGAGCACTTCTGTCATCTGATCCTGCGCGGTACTGGTCTGCTTCATAGCCAGCGTGAGTTGCTCGTCCTTCATTTTCAGAAGCTCAAGCGCTGCTGTGTCTGACACAGCCACAGGCGTGCCGAAACTGTCACCGTAGAATTCGGCTATCGGTATTCCTGCAGCCTCCGCAATCTTTTCAAGGAGTCCTGTACGAATATCGTCTTTATCTAGCTGGTTTCCTAGATTACTAGTCGACATTCCCAACTTGGCTGCGATCTCTTTTTGCTGAATTTTTCTGTCTTTGAGAAGCTCTCTGACTTTTTCTCCTGTCATAATATTCCATTTTTTAGTGGTTTTTGTGAAAATAATCCACAAAAAGATTGTTTATTCCATTTTTTGATGTAATTTTGCACCAACAAACAAACAAACAATGAAACAAAGATATCAAAATCCACTAAAAAATCAAACAACCATGAAGACGTTCACATTTATTTCAACCACCGCCGACAGCCTCATTGAAGACCTGAACAACGGCCGCATCGTAAGACTCACCAAGGCCAGCGGCAACGCGATTGTCCTCCAGCACGGAAACGACATCGACATGTTCGGCAACTACATCTACCGCTTCACCATCGAGCCGAAGGAAGGCGAGTCAAAATTCAAGAACGTACCGGTGATCCAGGAAGACATGATTAACCTCCTGTCCGGTGAGGAGTTCGCAGAATATGGTATCGTTGAAAAATAAGGAGGGCCGAGACATGATGAAGACAGAATATTTTCAGGAAGCACTCCAGATCATCAGCAAGAGCAACAGCATCAAGGTATCATTCAACGTGCCCGTTAAGGATAACTACTCGAATGTTTACCAGATACTCATCCACAACAGTAACGCGACGGTCATCAAAGACCTCATCGCAGCGGACTTCTCCTTGTCAATGACCGACAAAGGGTTATCAGTTACCAAATACTAAAGAGGGCCAAGACATGGAGACTTACTACGAAGTGACAACGTCCACACCGATAGAGACCGCCAAAGGCAGACGCTACAAAAGAAGCAACCGTACATTCAAAAAGCTCGCGTCAGCTAGGAAGTATTTCGACGCGCATAAAGAAGGGACAACCTTCGCAAGCCTCTGCGAATTTAGAAACGGATACGGCAGATTTCTCGAACTTAGAATGCTAGGACAATAGAAACCACCGGGGCCTCCGGGCCCCTCATAATACAGACAACAAAATGGAAGTAATCAGAGCACAGAAAGGAAAGAACAAGGGAGGCATCAGCGTCACCCGCACCCTCGCCACCATGAGGATGAACGAGAAGTGGAGGGTCTCGGCATCAGCTGTCAATATCGGCTACGTCCGCGAGGCCGCCTCAAAGTTCGCAAGACTCTACGGCAGAGAGTTCACCGTGTCGCACACTGCCGAAGCTGGCGACATCATCACAATCACTAGAATCGCATAATCATGAAAGCCTGGGCAATCATATGGTGCAGCTTCGTCCTGATCGGAATCATTGGGATGTGCACAGGAGCCAGATGGCTCTGGGGAATAGTATTCATCGCAGCCATCATGCTCTGCGGAGCGCTGGCCGAGATAGGCACCAAGAAAAACGAAGAAGATCATGGAAGACAATGACATCTACACAGAGAAGGAAAGGGTGATCTGCCCCTGCTGCGGAGGCACAGGGTCGCACCCATGGGCACAGGCCTGGTGTCCGGAATGTGACGGCGAAGGCTACGTGCTGGACTCATTCGAGATCTGAGGCAATCTCGAGGTTGTTTGAAATCATCAATAAATCGTTCGTTTGTTAGGAGGGCAACGCCTCAGCCCTCCACTACGGGAGCATAGGCCGGTAAAGGAAGCCGGACGGGCATACACGCAAGGGCAGCCGCAAGGCGATAATCTGGACCTCTACCCTTGTAACCTCACCTTCGCACCATGCAGGTTCGAGTCCTGCTGCTCCCACCAAGCCGCCCGAGACGGGTCGCCTATTTCTCATAATAGTTTATAGTTTAGGTTTTAGTACAGACCCCGACGCCTACTGAATAGTGGCGAAAGCTCAGAGAGCCCTCGGAGTCACGGGCGGAAGGCTTGACCGCCTACCCGCCCACAAAAGACCGGATGAGTTCTTCCCCGATCCTGACGAGTTCCCGGCCGCAGACTCAGGATCATCCATAACCAACCAACGCCGTGAGGCGCGGACTGTTACCTAAAACACAAAACTACCCTTAGAGGGCCGCGAGGCCCTCACCTTACCGGAAGCTGCAGGAGCACCTGAGCACGAGTGAAAGCGAAAACACTGCGATGCGAAGGCAGGGCGGTTCGAGACCGCCTCCGGTGGCCAAGCAAACAAAACACAAACGAAATGATACACTCAGACACAAGACTCATCGACCTTACCGTAGCCCAGCTCGCGGAGGTCATCGACAAGGCCGTGCAAGACTCGATACGTCGCCACTCAGCTGAGGAGGCCCCCGCAAAGAAGTGGCTCGTGTACGGCATCTCGGGAATCGCCCAGCTGTTCGGAGTCTCCGAACGTCAGGCCCGCTACATCAAGTCCTCAGGCGTGATCAATAAAGCCATAAGACAGCAGGGACGCACGATCGTATGCGACGCCACTCTCGCCCTGGAACTCTACGGCCGCAGGCATTCTTAAACTCGCATAATTATCCAAAACATTCTAATACTCGTAAAAATGGAACCAATTACAATTAACGTAAACGTAGAGGTCGCGCTGAGCCAGCCGACCCTCGAAGCTCTCGGCAAGATCTTCGCGCCGAAGCAGGAACAGATCCCAGGCTTTGACGTTCAGCCGGTTCGTCAGGAGGAAACAGAGCAGCCGAAGCGAAAGAAGACCAAGAAGGCAGAACCCGAGCCAGCTCCTACACCAACGACTGCGCCGAACCCTGAGCCAGCTCCGGCCGAAGGCACTGCCGTAGACGAGGACGATCTCCCTCCGGATGATGCGCCGGATCCAGTCAGAACAGAGGCCGCGATTCCGACTATGGAAGAAGTCAGAAAGACCATCCGAGAGGTAAGAGGCCAGAACGTAAGCGCCGGTGACATTCAGAAGATGCTCAAGGACAAGTTCGGCGTCGCTACATCGGCCGAGTGCCCTGAGACCAAGAGGGCCGAGCTTATCAAGGAACTCAAGAAGCTCGTGGCATAATGGGAGCACACGCATTACTCGCACCATCCGGCGCCAAGCGCTGGATGGCCTGCACACCCTCCGCAAGACTGGAGGCGACCATGCCGGAGAAGGACACAGCCTACACCAGGGAGGGCACGATAGCCCACGCGATGGCCGAAGGCATCCTTCGCGAACTCCTGAAGCACAACTTCGACCACATGCCGGACGCTGGCGAGTTCTTTGACACGGCAGGCACTGTCATCGCGGAGTTCTGTCGCACCTGCGAGCTCGAGGGCTTCGACTGGAAGGAAATGGCCGAGACAGTGTACGAGCACTACTGCCGCATCGTCTACGAGACATATCTGGGTGCGAAGCTCGAGGACCCCGACGCCGTCCTTCTCATTGAGGCCCGTCTCAGGCTCGACGAGTTCATCCCTGAGGGCTTCGGGTCATCCGACGCGGTGATCATCTACAACGACACGCTCGAAGTGTTCGACCTCAAGTATGGCAAGGGCGTCAAGGTGGACGCAGACAAGAACCCGCAGATGATGTGTTATGCCCTCGGAGCGCTCTGCGGTCCTGGCGAAACCTACCTGATCAATACTGCGCGCATGACCATCATCCAGCCGAGGCTTCGCCACGTATCCAGCTGGGAAGTACCTGAGGCTTCGCTCATGGACTGGGCCAGGGCGGAACTCATGCCGGCAGCCATCGCTGCCTTCAACGGAGAAGGCGAGCAGGTACCAGGCGAGCACTGCAGGTTCTGCAAGGTGGCGGCACAGTGCCGCAAGCTGGCCGACTACACGCTGCGCATCACTGAAAAGCAGACCGAACCGGGCCTCATGACCCTCGCAGAGATCGCCTCGTTCCTTCCTCACTTCGCCACCATCAAGAGCTGGATCAGCAGCGTCGAGGAATATGCGCTCGAGGCCGCCCTGGAAGGCGACGAGATACCAGGCTACAAGGTCGTAGAGGGCCGCAGCATCCGCAAGATCACCAACGCCGCCGAGGCCATGCAGAGACTGGACAACGCCGGCATACCAGCCGAGAACTACCTCAAGCCCGCCGAGCTCAAGACCATCACGGACCTCGAGAAGACCCTGACGAAGAAAGGCTTCAAGACTATCCTCGGAGACCTCGTCATCAAGCCGGAAGGCAAGCCGACACTGGTAGAGGCAGCAGACCCTCGCGAGCCGTTCAGCAGAGCGAAAAACGACTTCAAAGACATAATCGAAAACCTTTAATAATCGACAAAAATGGCACAGAATCCAACCATTACAAAGTGCCTCGTAGGTGAGGCAAGAATGAACTTCGCACACGTGTTCACGCCGGACTCATTCGACGACAAGAGCGAGCCGAAGTACTCGGTGATCCTCGCGTTCCCTAAGAGCGACAAGGCGCTCTACAACAAGGTACAGAAGGCCATCGACGAATGCGTCGAGAAGGCGAAGGCAAAATACGGCGGAGCACTTCCGAAGAAGTTCAACGTCATCGAGATCGTCGACGGCGACGACTGGGACGAGAAGTTCGACCTCTCGGAGTATTACACCCTCAAGGCTTCCAGCTCATACAAGCCTGAGGTCGTGAAGAAGGCCAAGGTCATGGGCAAGGTCCAGCTGGTACCTATCGAGAACGAGGAGGAGTTCTACAGCGGCTGCTACGGTTTCGCCTCCGTTACGTTCTACGCCTACGACACAGGAGTCAGCAAGGGCGTGACCTGCGGACTTAACAGCCTCCTCAAGTCGAGGGACGGCGAGAAGCTCGGAGGCTCAGGCAGCGCAGCGGCAGACTTCGCCGACGTGCTCGACGACATCGTGGACCTCGACGACATAAGCGACGAGGACCTCTAGCATCCCACAGCCTCAGGGCGGCTGACCCTGCCCTGAGGCTCCAAAGTAACAAAATAATAAAGTAATAAGACCATGAAAAAACGACTGCACATCGACATCGAGACGTACTCGCCGGAAGCGCTGGCGGACTGCGGCGTCTACAGGTACGCAGAGCATCCGGACTTCCAGGTTCTTCTGTTTGCCTACGCAATGGACGACGCCAAGGTCATGGTGATAGATCTCGCATCAGGCGGTACTATCCCTGCGCCAATACGCAGGGCTCTGACTGATCCGGCTATCACGAAGGTCGCACATAACGCAACCTTCGAACGCGTCTGCCTCAGCAACATGCTGGGCGTCCTGCTTGACCCTGCACAATGGGAATGCACCATGGTACAGTGCGCACGCTGTGGCCTGCCTATGAGTCTGGGAGAAGCCGCCAAGGCCCTCAAGCTCGACAGTCAGAAGATGACCGAAGGCAAGGAGCTGATCAAGCGCTTCTGCACCCCTCACGACCCGACGCTGCTTTCCCCTGGCGAGCGCGTCAAGCCGGAGGACGATCCGAACGGCTGGCGGACCTTCAAGGAGTACTGCCGTATGGACGTCGAGGTAGAGAGGGAGATAGACCAAGCCCTCGCATGGCTCGAGCCTACCGAGGACGAGATGACACTTTACGCCCTCGACCAGCGCATCAACGACCGCGGTGTACTTGTCAACCTTGACCTTGTCAATAACGCTGTCCGCATGGACACCATCTACAAGGCCCGCCTCAATGCCGAGGCGCAGCGCATCACAGGCCTGCGCAACCCTAACAGTGCACCGCAGCTTAGGGAGTGGATCAAAGAGCGCACCGGACTGGAGCTTGACACCCTGCGCAAGACCGACCTCCCCGATATCCGCAAGGCAGCTCAGGACGACGAGGTCAGCAAGGTGCTCGACATACGCGCAGAGGTCAACAAGACCAGCAACAAGAAATACTGCACCATGCAGGAGAGCGTCTGCGCAGATGGCCGCATCCGCGGTCTCCTTCAGCTGCACGGCACCCGCACCGGACGATGGGCGGGCAGGCTGGTGCAGATGCAGAATCTCCCACAGAACCACCTCGGCGACCTCGACCTCGCCCGCCAGCTCCTTCTCGAGGATGACCTCATGACCATGGAACTCTGCTACGGCAGTGTGGCTGACACTCTCAGCCAGCTGATCAGAACTGCGTTCGTGGCCCCCGAGGGCAAGACCCTCGCGGTGTGCGACTTCAGCGCGATCGAGGCGCGAGTGCTCGCATGGCTCGCCGAGGAGGAATGGGTGCTCGAGGTGTTCCGTGGTCATGGCAAGATCTACGAAGCCACAGCCGCCCAGATGTACGGCGTCAGCATCGACGAGATCGGCAAGACCGACCCTCGCCGACAGAAGGGAAAGATCGCTGTCCTGGCACTGGGCTATGGCGGCGGAGTCGGCGCCCTCAGCTCGATGGCTCACAACTACCACATGGACCTCTCTGAGAGCGACATGGCCGACATCGTCCACGACTGGCGCAAAGCGAACCCGCACATCGTCAGGCTCTGGAGCAAGCTGGAGAACGCCGCTCAGCGCTGCGTGACCCAGGGCGCACCTCAGCAGACCGCCGGCCTCATCTTCCAGATGCAGGGCAAGACCATGACGATCACTCTGCCGTCCGGACGTCTGCTGTGCTACTACCACATGACAACCGGAGCCAACAGATGGGGCAACCCTTCGCTCAAGTTCCAAGGTGTAGACCCTGACACCAAGAAATGGGGCTGGGTGGAGACCTACGGAGGAAAGCTCACCGAGAACATCATCCAGGCCATTGCCCGCGACTGCCTCGCGTATACCCTGCTGCAGCTTGACAGAAACGGGAAACGCACAGTCTTCCACGTCCATGACGAGGTGATCTGCGAAGTCATGGAGAACGACGCCGACAAGAGCCTCGAGGCAATCAAGGACATCTTCAGCTACACCGCCCCATGGGCCGAGGGCCTTCCCCTCAAGGGCGCAGGATACATCACCCCGTACTACTTAAAAGACTAATTTTTTAAAAAAAATCAGATTATGTATAAAACCATCAACGACATCACAATCGAGGACGTGAGCCAGGCCGCTCAGGAGAACTCGGAAAGGTACATCGACCGCGCAAAGAAGATCGCGGAGCAGGCGTTCATCGAGGGCGTCATGTGGGCCCAGAAGGTACACCAGGAAAGGAGGACATCATGAGCCGCATCGTAGTATGTATGGACTGCCCGAACTACGAGAAGGGCGGCTACTGCAGACACAAACACAAGGACGTCGGCGCTCTGACTCTAGCCTGCGACCACGCCAAGGAATTAAACAAGAAGTTCAACCCTGAAGACGAAGAAACAACCATGACAAAATTAGCACCACAAGCAAAGACCAAGACCTGCACCAAGTGCGGCCGCGAGCTGCCGATATCTGAGTTCTACGCCAGGACAGGAGCCAAGGACGGACTCCAGACCATCTGCAAGGACTGCCACAACGCAAAATCGAAGGAAAGCATCGCTCGAAGGAAGACACAGACTGAGACAGCGAAGCAGGAGAAGCCCACCGAGGAGGTGGCGGGCATCACCAACGGTCTCAAGGCCATAACCGACCAGACTCTCGTCGCAGAGCTTAGAGCCCGAGGATGGGAGGTCACCTGCACCCGCACCGTCATCGAGACGCTATGATCCGGATCGGGGCAGCCTGCCATCCTGAGTGGCTGCTGGTCCTGCCGCTCTGCACGATCCTGGAGGAGGAAGACGACGGCACCACATTAACACTCGGATGGCTGATTTTCAGCATCTGCATCAATATCAAGTGATAAAATGAATACCTACAACATAACAACAGGACGCTCGAGGCTCGAGACAGAGTGGAAGCAGCGCGGGATGACATGGCAGCAGCTGTGCGACAAGCTCACCAGGGTGAAGCGCACGGCTGAGTCTGCCGCCGAGTACAAGGCGATGACCAAGGCCCAGAGGGGCCGCGTCAAGGACATCGGAGGCTTCGTGGGCGGTACCCTCAGGGGCGCACGACGCAAGGCCACAGAGGTCGCAGGACGCTCCCTTGTGACGCTGGACATCGACTACGGTACACCCAGCACCCCGGACGTCGTGGCCGACATGCTCGCTGGCACTGCCTGGTGCCTCTACAGCACCCACAGCCACAGCCCGAAGGAACCGCGCTACCGTCTCGTCGTGCCCCTCAGCAGAGAGGTCACTCCGGACGAGTACGGCCCGATCGCGCGAAGGCTCGCGGACGACATAGGCCTCGCACTGTTCGACCCGAGCACCTACGAGCCGAGCCGCCTCATGTACTGGCCATCGGCTTCCAGGGACGCCGAGTTCGTCGGCCTGACCGGGGAAGGTGAGCCTGCTGACGCCGACGCCATCCTCGCTACATATACCGACTGGCGCAACGTGGCCGAGTGGCCTGTGCACGAAATGCACAACCCGGTGAGCCGCGGAACGAAGCAGGAGGACCCGCGCACCAAGCCGGGCATCATCGGCGCCTTCTGCCGCTCATACGGCATCGCCGAGGCCATCGCCACCTTCCTGCCCGGGGTCTACACGCAGACGGCGCAGGAGGACCGATGGACCTACGCGGAAGGCTCGACGCACGGCGGAATGGTCACGTACGACGACACGTGGGCGTACTCCCACCACGGCACAGACCCGTGCGGAGGCAAGCTCTGCAACGCCTTCGACATGGTGCGCCTGCACCTGTACGGAGAACTCGACAACGACACCGACCCAGAGG
>JAEIGA010015891.1_pt1 | contig 11459 bp, 10 predicted proteins | sample 9270691 | NCBI WGS metagenome assembly JAEIGA01 (sample SAMN17057246, study PRJNA624740) | gut metagenome | biome: biome; isolation source: fecal sample | host: Bos grunniens | place: China: Xizang | collected 2019
ATGAAGCAATACGGTATATTCGCTTCTTCCTCCCGGTAACGTGGGCGGTATATGCCTTGCGTTTCTGCACGCCAAAGCAGCGCCGTAATTTATTGATTTTCTTTGGAATCATTACGGTGTTTATACTTTTTAAGACGATCAAAGCGCTGGAAGCTGACGAATGGGTCACAAGAATTCTTGCGCAGGATAAGACAGCGGATTCAGCCGAAATTCGCGCCTACAGAATGGGCAACATTGGCGGTTTTGAATTTTCTTATATGATGGGTGTGGTGGTTCTTTGTTTGGTATGGGCAGCACTCAAATGCAAAAAGGCAATGGTCAGAGTACTTAGTATAGTGGGCGCTGTTGTTGGCTTTTATTATATTATCCAAACCATGTATATGACGCTGTTGATCTTGACGTCGGCAGGAATCCTGCTTCTGTTGCTGTTTAACACCAAGAATATATTGACGAGAGTCCTTCTCATTTTCGGAAGCATAGCGTTGGTGTTCTCGATTGTTCCACTTTGTAAGTACCTGAGTGAAGTGTTTTCCGGCAGCCTGCTTTCGGAGAAATTTTTGCAATTTTATACGGCGCTGACCGGCGGAGGCGCGGATTCCCTAGGCTCGCGTCCCGGACTGATCGCAGATGCCTTGGAACGCTGGCTTCAGAGCCCGATTTGGGGAGGGTATGGATTCTCTGTTGCTACACATTCTATGATTTTTTCTATACTGGAAGCAACGGGACTCATCGGTCTTTTTGCCTTTTTGGGTTGCATTTTGAGCGGATATAAATGGATTTCCTTGGAATTAAGAAAGCAGAATGTTCCCACCGGCTTGCTCTCGATTGTTTTTGGGTATATTATAGTCCTTTCTGTTCTGAATCCGATCGGTTATGTTTTTGAGGTGACCATTGCCGCCTTCTTTATCACGCCGCTTTGGTCGACGTTGCTATGTGCCAATGATTCGTCGGCAAGTAAAAAACAGGCAATTGAATTTGGTTAAGAAATGGAGAAAGATAGTGAAGACACCTTTAGAAAAATTACACGAAAAAAACAAAAAATTCAATATATATGTTTATATATTGGGGTTAATCCAGCATTATAACGAGAAAAAATATTGGAAAATGCGCGAGGAGGTCGTAAACCCCCGGTCGAAAAAATGCATGTTGCTTCGGCTTTGGTATTTGTTCCGTATTAAGCGTTCAGACGCTTTTAACAATGCCTCTATGGGAACAAATTTAAATAGTGGAGCCTATTTTGCTTCCAAACCTCATTTGCCTCATCATCTTAATGGGATCATCATTTCTCATTATGCTAGAATAGGTAAAAATTGCACGATTCACCAACAGGTTACCATTGCGCAGGATGAAAACAACAAAGCAGCTGTTATTGGGGATAATGTATTGATAGGTGCCGGTGCCAAAATTTTGGGAAATGTTACGATCGGCGATAATGCCAAAATTGGCGCAAATGCCGTGGTCGTTAAAGATGTTCCGGCAAACGCTACAGCGGTTGGAGTTCCGGCAAGAATTATACTTAATGAAGAAAAAACGCAATAAAGGGAAGGATTTTCAAAAACAAGAGCCTTAAAAAATGTTTTGGATTAAATTTTGAAGATAAATAAGGGGGTTCTATGAGAAAGCTTTACAGATTTTTGTTTGATTTTTGCATTGCCAAAACACCCGAGTCTTGGCAATGGCTTCGCAATTTTTTTGTAAAAAAATATATCAAGAAGGCCGGAAAGGGAATTTCCATTGGCCAACGAAGCAAAATTCACAAAAACACAGAGATCGGATCCTATTCCGGCGTCGGTCGCGGGTGTGAAATCAACAACGGCGTTACCATTGGAGACAATGTAATGATGGGCCCGGATGTTTTGATATATACACAGAATCACTGTACTGCTGACCCGGATCGCCCAATGCGTTTGCAGGGGATGACAGAGATCAAGCCGGTAGTCATTGAGGATGATGTTTGGATCGGTGCCAGAGTATGTATTTTGGGAGGGGTAAAAATAGGTAAAGGGAGCGTAATTGGCGCATACGCTGTGGTAACTAAAAGCGTACCGCCATATTCTGTGGTGGTCGGTAATCCGGCAAGAGTTGTGAAAACAAGAAAAGTTGAGTGATTTAATAAACGAGAAGAATCAGGGGGTAATTATGGAAAAATGGAAAAATGATGTGGCGGTGCTTTGTATTTTCTTTGCCCGTCCCGACCAGTTCAGACAGTCCTTTGAAACCGTACGGCGTGCGCGCCCGAGAGTTCTTCTTCTTTGGCAGGACGGTCCGCGTGAGGGGCGTCCCGATGACGTGGAAAACATCATGAAATGCCGTGAGATCGCCGAGAATATTGACTGGGAGTGCGAGGTTCACCGCAATTATCACGAGAAAAACATGGGCTGTGACCCCTCTACGCATCTTTCCCACAAATGGGCGTTTTCCATTGTGGATAAGTGCATCATTCTGGAGGATGATATTGTTCCGTCCGATGCCTTTTTCCCCTTCTGCAAGGAGCTTCTTGACAAATACGAAAACGACACGCGTATTGACCGTATTTGCGGTCAGACGCTTTACGGCGGCATTGAGGATAAAAGGTTTAGCTATTTCTTCAGCCGTTCCGGCTCCTCTTGGGGCTGGGCAACCTGGAGAAGAGTGGCTGAGTCGTGGGAATCCAATTACGAGTTTTTGAACGACGAGTATTATTTGGATCTGGCGGCCGACAAGTTCAGACGGGTGCCGAAGGCGGAACAGAAAAAACGTCTTGCCGATACTAAGGCAAAACGCGACACGGGTAAAGCTTATTGGGAAGAGATTGTAGGATACCGAACGCTGTTGCAGTCCGGACTGGTTATTTATCCGAGTGTAAATATGATCGAAAATGTGGGCACTTCACAAAACGCGACGCACGCTACAGACGATATTCGTGAGTTGCCCAAGGAAATCCAATCGATGTTTACTACAAGAGCCGAGGAAATTTCCTTCCCGCTGAAGCACCCGCCCTATGTTATAGAGGATTATCATTACTATGATAAGATGCGAAAAATGCTCAATCCAAGCTTTATAAAGCGGTTGTCCCGAAAGGTAGAGCACGGATGCAGAAAACTTTTGAAAAAGAGATGATAAAGGAGTGCCTATGATTCGTCAACCGAACTGGCTAAGAAAACCGGAGGGGGCGGGAATTCCGCTTGTCCGCAAATGGCAGTATAAGGTGGACCTGTGGTGGCAAAACCGATACATAAGGTCGGCAAAGCTTCCAACATACCCGTTGAACACAGCGACTCGTCCATATAAGATCGTGGTTTCCTTGACGTCCTTTCCTGCGAGGATCCATTGTGTGGAATATTCCATAAAATCCTTAATGCTTCAAACGGTCAAGCCGGATCGAATCGTTTTGTGGCTGGCCGAGGATCAATTTCCGAATCTTAAAATTCCTGAATCCCTTGAAAAAATGAAGGCTTACGGTCTGGAAATACGGTTTTGTGAGGACCTGAAATCACACAAAAAATATTACTATGCGATGCAGGAGCAGGCGGAGAACGAGCTTCTTATTACATATGACGATGATATCATCTACGAGTACGACTCGATTGAGAAGCTTATAAAAGCTCACGAGAAGTTTCCGAATTGTGTGATCTGCAACCGCGCTGAGCATTTCCTAAGGAGCGCAGACGGTTGTTTTCTGCCGTATAAGAGCTGGAAGATTTTGTCCGGCGAGGGGGTTCAAAAGCCATCGAGTCAGTTAATGCCCTCCACCGGCGCGGGATGCTTGTATCCGTATAAGATCTTGAATCCCCGTGTATTCAATCGGGAGGAGATTCAAAAGTATGCGGCAACGACAGACGATCTGTGGATCGGCTTTAACTGTCTTTACTCAGACGTGAAAATCGTGAAAACAAGGAAATACGTTCCCACGCTTTGCGTGGTGAAGGATTCACAAGGCGAGAATTTGTCTCAAAACAATATTTTTGGAGAGTTGAATGACAGAACGGTTGCCTTGTTAAGTGAAAATCTTTTGGATGGAGACAGGGTATGAGAATTCATTATATTTGCGAATATAATTATCCGGGTGAAGGTCGAAATGTATCCTTTTCACCTGCCGGTGTTTCCAAAATGAACTATATCACTGACGTTTTGAGTTCGTACGAATATCCCGTAAATGTTTTTTCCACAAGTCGTACGCTGGAAAAGGGGTATTTTCGAAAGGAAAAAATCGTCCGGGGAAACCGTAGCTTTATTTACAGAAGCACCTTTTTTGCCAAGGGCAGATTATCCAAGCGCCTGGAACGGTGGTATGCGATATGTCAGCTTATAAAATATCTTTTGTTTACCGTAAAAAAGCAGGATGTTGTTGTGGCATATCATGAAAGATATTACCAGCCGTGGCTTTCAAGGATAAGCAGGCTCAGAGGCTTTACCTTCATCTATGAGGTGGAGGAGCTGTATACCGTAGCGGCGAATTTGCCTCAAAAAGACGTTGAAAAGGAAAAGGCGGGACTTGGTGCCAACGCGTATATTTTTTCGACAAGGGCGTTGAACGAAATTGTTAACACCGAGAATGTACCGTTTGTGATTTCTCACGGCTCATATACCTTGCCCGTAAGATATGGTGAGCGTTTTGATGATGATAAAATTCACGTGATCTATGCGGGGACCTTTGACAAAACAAAAGGTGGTGCCGGCTTTGCCATTTCTGCAGCGGAGTATCTGAGCGAAAAATATCATTTGCATATTTGCGGATTCGGAGATGATAGGGAAACGCAATTTGTTAAGGATCTGATCGCAGAGGTTTCGCAAAGGAGCTCGTGTACGATCTCATTTGATGGCAAAAAAACAGGGGAGGAATATCTTCGCTTTTTGCAAAAATGCCATATTGGCCTCAGTACACAAAACCCTGACGGAGAGTATAACAATACTTCTTTTCCGTCGAAGATCTTGGCCTATTTATCCAACGGCCTGCAGGTGGTAACGGTTCGCATTCCTGTAATTGAAAATTCCGGTGCAGGAAGGTATATACATTATTATGATTCGACCGAGCCGCGTGAAATCGCACGCGCCATTTGCGACGTGGATCTTTCGAAGGCTGTAAACGGATGTGAGGTCGTAAAGGGTTTGGACGATGCCTTTCGTTTTGAACTCTTGCAGATTTTAAACAAAGTGAAAGAGGAAAAGCATGCAAATTAGTGTAATAATACCCGTTTATAATTCGGAACAATATTTACATACCTGTGTTGAAAGCATATTAAATCAGACGTTTCGTGATTTTGAGCTGATTTTGGTCAATGACGGTTCAACCGATGCAAGCGGAAGCATCTGCGATGAGTTTGCCAAAAAAGACAGCCGAGTTATCGTTTTGCACAAAAGCAATGAAGGGGTTAGTGCAGCAAGAAACGACGGCATTGAGGTGGCAAGAGGAGAGTATATTACCTTTGTGGATAGTGATGACGCCATAAAGCCAAGCTTTTTTGAGGATGCTTGTCGCAAAATAGACAAGGCGGATCTTTATATTAGCGGTTTGGAAATGGTAACTTGTAAGGATGATGTGCCGATTCGCTCGACAAGCTTTGGGATTCAAAAAAGCAAGAGCTTTTGTGTTGCGGCCCTTCTGGAAACGGTCAATGTGGAGTATCCGCTCATTTGTATTTCTTCACCGTGCTGTAAGCTCTATAAGAAAAATGTTATAGATCTTTACAAGATTCGTTTTGATAAGACTTTATCACTTGGTGAGGATACTTCCTTCAATTTGGATTATTTGTCAAGGGTCGAATCTGTTTATTTTGATGAGTGCTCATATTATACATATTTTATTCGCGGTAAGGATTCGCTTTTTAACAAATATCATCCCGATATATATGAAATTTGTGTCAAGGTCTATTCGAAATTGATTTCTTCCGCACACAAAAAAGGCTGTAGCGAAGAAGGAATGAAGCACATCAAGAAACTATATGTTTCCAATATGATTTCAGCCATAACTCATATATACCGATATGCCAAAAAGAACAAGGAGAAGTTTTCCGTCGTGAAAAAGGTGGAAAATGATCAAATAGTTAGAAATTTTGAAAATTCTTTTCACGGTAGAGATAGGGTGACGCTTCAGGTCATCAAGCTGAGACTGCCTCCTGTTTCTCATCTTCTGTTTTTGTATATTACTTATAGAGAAAACAGGAGCGCCGGCAAGGTGTGACGGGTTGATTTGATTAGGTTTCCGCTGTTTTTCACGCCGGGCATATTCGATATTAGCTTTTAACAAATCGGAAGAGTTAGAAGGTGTAAAATGAAAATTGGGATTGTTACGCATTTTTATAAGAATACAAATTATGGCGGCCTTCTGCAGTCATATGCACTAACAAAGAAGTTGGAAATGATGGGCTATAATGCAGAGCAGCTTTGCTATGTTATGTCGATCAAAGATATAAGCAAACAGCCATTTTCTTTGAAGTGCTTTATAAAAAAGGTGTATGTTACTCTAAAACGAATGGCCAAGCGTGTTTTGCAAGGCAACAAAAGCACCCCCGTTGTTATAAATCCGAGATCGGAAGCCTTTGACCTATGGTCCAAAGCCTATATCCGTCAAAGCCGTTGTATTTATACAACCAAAAACATTAAAAAAAGCGTTAATGAATATGATGTCTTTATTACGGGTAGTGATCAGGTTTGGAACTATTCTTGGTATGATAAAAACTTTTTCTTGAGTTTTGTTCCAAAAGAGAAAAAGAAAATCGCTTATGCGGCCAGTCTGGGACATTCCCAAATGCATATTAGGCAGTGTAGGGTTTTCAAAAAGCATTTAAAAACCTTTAATGCCGTATCTGTGAGAGAAAAGGATTCTGTGCCACTCATACAGGATTTGTCGCCGGTGGGCGCAAGCTGGGTTTTGGATCCTGTTTTCTTGCTTGAAAAAGAAGAATGGCTTAATATCATCACCTCACGACAAATTCAAGATAAATATATCTTTTGTTATTTTTTACACAACGCCCCCAAACAGATGGCTCTGGCTTATAAGTATGCTAAGAAAAAAGGCTTTAAAATTGTTTTTGTGGCAGGTATGTTTCAAGAGAGCGGGGAGTTGTTCGGCGATATAAGGCTTGAAAACGTGGATCCGAGTGAATTTTTATCACAAATCCATTATGCGGAGATGGTTTTCACCGATAGTTTTCACGCTTCTGCCTTCTCATGTATATTCAACAAACGCTTTTGCGTCTTTGGGCGCGGTGATGCGACGGGTATGGATGTAAGAATTGAGAGCTTGATGGCCTTATTTGATTGCGAAGAATGCTTTTGTAATTTGGCGGATAGGCAAAATCTTGATTATATAGAGTCGGTAGCCGTGAGCACAAGAACTAAGAATTTAAAGGAGCTTGGGAAAAGGCTCGCGTTCTCTGAAGAATTTTTAAAAAATAACCTTGAAGGAAGATAAAAGCATATGAAGCTTAACCAGCTTAAATGGGGAGTGGTTTTAGGCTATTTACAGTTGTTCTTGACCATTATAATCGGGCTTGTTTATTCCCCTATTATGATAGGTCTTTTGGGTCAAAGTGAGTATGGCCTGTACCAAACCGTGATTTCTGCGGTGTCCACCCTGAATCTTTTGAATTTAGGATTTAATGCCGGCTATGTTCGTTGGTTTTCAAAATATAAAAGTGAAAACCGTCAAAAGGATATTGACCGATTAAACGGTATATTTCTGTCGATATTTGTTTTGCTCGGCGTAATTGCTTTTTTGGGCGGGTGGTTGCTAACATACAACTTACATATAATCTATGATCAAGGCTTGACCGAGGCAGAATATCAGCTTGCGCAAACGCTGACCTTTATTGCATCTATAAATATTGCTCTGACTTTCTTTACGACACCTTTTTTCACCATTATAACCGCAAACGAAAGGTTTGTGTTTGTGAAAACGGTGAGATTGGTTATTTCTATATTAACCCCAATATTCACGCTCATTTTGTTGTATGCAGGCTTTAAATCAATTGCTTTGGTAATTGTGACGCTGATATTGGCTTTGGCCACGCTGGCCTTTGATGTCGGTTATGTATTCAAGGTTTTAAAAAACCGGTTTTGCTTTAAAGGGTTTGAAAAAGGAGTTTTCTCCCGGCTTTTTGGATTCACCTTTTTTATTGCATTAAATCTGATCGTTGACCAGATCAACGGAAGCGTCGACAAAATTTTATTGGGCAGGTTTCAAGGAACGGCTCAAGTGGCAATTTATTCTGTAGGGTTTAGTCTCTATTCCTATTATTTAACGCTTTCGACCTCGATCTCAGGGGTGTTTACGGCCAAGATCCACAAAATCATTGCTGAAACGAGAGAAAACTTGGCACAACAAAAACGGAAGGTTACCGACTTGTTTACTCGTGTTGGCCGCATTCAATTTATGGTTTTGGGTTTGTTTTTGACGGGACTTGTTTTGTTTGGCAAACTGTTTATCGTTCACTTTTGGGTGGGGCCGGAATACGAAAATTCCTATTATGTAATGATTATTTTGGCTCTTTCGGGTACGATCCCCTTAACGCAAAATTTAGGAATCGAAATTCAAAGAGCACTGAACAAGCATAAATTTCGGTCGATCCTGTATGCGTGTATGGCCGTTGTAAATGTTCTTGTTTCCATACCGCTTTGTAAAGCCTACGGTGCGGTTGGTGCCACGCTTGGCACGGCGATTTCCTTTGTTCTTGTCAATACGCTCCTTATGAATGTTTACTATCAAAAGGCGTGTAACATACGGGTGTTAGAATATTGGAAAAACATTTTAAGTATACTAAAGGCTTTTGTTGTACCGATACTTTTCGGCGTTCTTTTGATAAACCTTTTGGATCTTTCCCAAATTCATTGGTTTATCGTTGGCGTTTTTAGCTATACGGCAGTTTACTGTGCAAGTCTTTGGTTCTTTGGCATGAACGATAATGAAAAATCCTTGATTCAAAAACCTTTGAATAAAATTTGGGGGAGGTTTTCCCATGCTGCTCGATGATATGTCTCTGTGCACCGGCTGTTATGCTTGCGTCAGTATTTGCCCGAAGCATTGCATACAAATGAAAGAGAATTCCGAGGGCTTTTGGTATCCGGAGGTGGATGTCGATAGTTGTATAGACTGTGGCTTATGTGAAAAGAGCTGTCCAATAAGACAAGATAACGAAAAAAACACTCACCCCACAGCCTATATGGCGACCAATAAAGACACGGAAATACGCTTGAAAAGCTCGTCCGGCGGCATCTTTACTCTTTTGGCGCAGACGGTTTTGAATCGGGGCGGAGTGGTTTTTGGTGCGGCTTTTACAAAGGATTTTAAGGGAGTGGAGCATATTGCGGTAAGTTCTTCCTCCGAGCTTTATAAGCTACAGGGCTCCAAATATCTGCAAAGCAAAATTGGGAATGCCTTCTTCAAAGCAAAAGAGCTACTGGAAATGGGAACGCCGGTTTTGTTTACCGGTACCCCTTGCCAAATCGGCGGACTCTATTCTTTTTTAAACAAATCATATGAAAATCTTATCACTCAGGATTGCATTTGCCATGGGGTGCCCTCGCCTATGGTTTGGAGAAAATATCTGGCAAGCCGTGAAAACAGTCTTTCGTCTATAATCAAAAATGTTTTTTTTAGAGCCAAGCATACCGGTTGGAAGGAATACTCTTTGTTGTTGGAATTTGAAAATGGCAAGCAGTCATCACAAAGTTTTTATAATGATTGGTATATGCAAGGCTTTCTTAACAATTTGTATTTGCGAGAATCTTGTTATCGTTGTAGCTTTAAATCACTTGATCGGCAGAGCGATATAACCTTGGCGGATTTTTGGGGCATTGAAGCAATCTGTCCTTCATTTGATGATGATAAAGGCACATCGCTTGTTTTGGTAAATTCCGACAAAGGTCGCGAACTGTGGTTGGAGCTTAATGACCGCATACATTCGCAAAGAGTCCAGCTTGAAAAGGCAATTGCCTACAATTCGGCGGCTATTCGGTCAGCCAGCAAACATCCTCAAAGAGCCAAATTTTTCAAAAGGATACAACGTCACAGCGTAGATGCATCTGTAAAAAAGTTTTTGCAAAGCAGCATATTAAAGAAAGTACAAATAAAAACAAAAAGAATCATAAAAAGAATAATAAAGAGATAAAGGAAGGTTTCTGCTATGGTTTTTAAGAACAAGACATTATTGATTACAGGTGGTACCGGCTCGTTCGGCAACGCGGTGCTTAACCGCTTTTTGCGCACAGACATCGGTGAGATCCGCATTTTCTCGCGCGACGAGAAAAAGCAGGACGATATGCGCCACGAATTTCAGGCAAAGATGCCTGAGGTGGCGGACAAGATCAAGTTTTACATTGGTGACGTGCGCGATCTGGAATCCTGCCGCGGCGTGATGCACGGCGTGGACTACATTTTCCACGCGGCGGCTCTTAAGCAGGTTCCTTCCTGCGAATTCTTCCCGATGGAGGCAGTTCGTACCAACATCATCGGTACCGACAACGTGCTGACCGCGGCCATTGAGGCCGGGGTGGAGTGCGTGATCTGTCTGTCCACCGATAAGGCGGCCTATCCCATCAACGCGATGGGCATTACAAAGGCCATTGAGGAGAAGGTGGCCGTTGCCAAGTCGCGCAATTCGGGAAAGACCAAGATCTGCTGTACCCGTTACGGCAACGTAATGTGCTCGCGAGGCTCGGTCATTCCGCTTTGGATCGAGCAGATCAGAAACGGCAATCCGATCACGATCACCGAGCCGACGATGACGCGCTTTATTATGTCGCTCGAGGAGGCGGTCGATCTGGTTCTCTTTGCCTTTGAGCACGGCGAGAACGGCGACCTTTTGATCCAGAAGGCTCCTGCCTGCACGATTGCAACGCAGGCGCAGGCGGTTTGTGAGCTGTTTGGCGGCAAGGCAGAGGACATCAAGGTGATCGGTATCCGTCACGGCGAAAAGATGTATGAAACGCTCCTTACCAACGAGGAGTGCGCCAAGGCCGTGGATATGGGCGATTTCTACCGTGTCCCTGCCGACAATCGCGGACTGAACTACGATAAATATTTCAAGGAGGGCGACGAGCACCGTAACGTTCTGACTGAGTTTAATTCCAACAACACCAGGCTTTTGAACGTTGAGGAGACCAAGGCGAAGATCGCCGCACTTCAGTACATCCAGGACGAGCTGGCAAAGGAGAGAGTATAATGTCATCTGCATATGAAACGGTAAAATGGAAGGAAAACGGCAAGCTGAAGCTTTTGATCATCGTCGGCACGCGCCCGGAGATCATCCGTCTTGCCGCTGTCATCACCAAGTGCCGTCAATATTTTGACGTTATTCTGGCTCACACGGGTCAGAATTACGATTACAATTTGGGCGGTGTGTTTTTCAAGGATCTGAAGCTTGCAGATCCCGAGGTGTATCTGGATGCGGTGGGCAGCAATCTCGGTGAGACCTGCGGAAACATTATTGCCAAATCCTATACGCTGATGGCAGAGATCAAGCCGGAGGCAGTGCTGGTGC
>JAEIGA010015892.1_pt1 | contig 11458 bp, 10 predicted proteins | sample 9270691 | NCBI WGS metagenome assembly JAEIGA01 (sample SAMN17057246, study PRJNA624740) | gut metagenome | biome: biome; isolation source: fecal sample | host: Bos grunniens | place: China: Xizang | collected 2019
AAAAGCACGGTCTCTTCGCTGTAACCGGATACACCACCTTCTACATGGCTCCGAACATCAACATGATCGGTATGACTCCGAGCTTCGGCTCCGTCAAATACCTCCCGATGTTCGTCATCACCGACATTGTCGCTGACCTCAAGTCTCCTGCAATCGTCGCCGCAGCCATCAGCCTTGCTATCGAAGGCTTCATCCTCAAGCAGGGTTGGGTCAACCAGTTCAGCAGCTTCGCCAAGAACAGTCCGAACGTCGGCCGTCTCATCAAAGACGATCAGGGCAATCCCTGGTTCGCCAAAGACATCGCGCAGCGTAACGAGTTCTTCGCTTCCTACCTCACCACGATGCAGCCCATGCTTGCCATCGACGTTCAGGAAGGTCGCGCTCACATCGGTTGCCTGAGCGACATGGTCTTCAGTCCTGCCGTGTTCACTGCTCAGATGGGCAAGTTCGCCAAAGTGGCTATCAACTGCAAGAAGAATCCGTTCGTCAGCTGCTACCGCAACTTCGACGGCGTGGTCACCAAACCGAATCAGGAAGTTGTCGACAGCCGTGCTATCGACTTCCTCAGCCTTGCGGTTGACATCACCAACACCAACGAGCTCGCAGGATTCCTGCAGATGCCTCAGGATGCTCGCCTCACCTTGGCAAACATCAAGAAACACTATCCCACCACCACCAAGGCACTGTATGCCACTTACCGTGCCATCATCGAACCTGAATTCTTCAATGAAGTCGCAGGTTACCTCCGTGGTGCGATGAACATGACCTACGAATACTCCAATGACACCCAGATCTTCGATCTCAGTGGCATTGCGAGTAACTACAGCTTCACCCAGTTCGGCGGCTTGGCCAGCGGTGGGTTCGGAAGCGGTACTGGCAACTGGAATCCCCAGTCTCCGTACCAGTTCTGAGCCGGGCTGTAATAGGCTTCACACCAGTGTCTAAATGACACAATGGGAGACGGAGGGGGAGAGATACCTCCTCCGTCTCCCTTCTCTTCATCAGTGTTTCATTTATTTGTAAATTACAGGAGGTTTACATGGGCCGTTGGTACGATTTCGTGTACAAGAACCAGCGAACAGCTGATTATTGGAACCCGATATTTGATGAACAACGTCAAATCTTCTGTCAACCCAAAACACACAAATCTGTGGCTAAACTGAGATTGATTGATTTCGATAGGATCTTCAGAGAAGATCCCAATGCTCAAGTCGTGCCTTGTGGTTGCGATGAGACTGGAACAATCAATGACTCGTCCACAGAAATGATCAAGAAGATCCTCTTCCAAGAATCTGACAACAATCTTAACTTCATCGCAAGTTGTGATTGTGGCAATATCAAAGGCAACTTTGCATTGGGTTCAATCTGTCCTAAATGCAAATCTGAAGTGCGTACAGCATTCGCCAATGAGATCAGATACTTGGCATGGTTGGAGATTCCGGATTTCATGCCACCTCTTCTGCACCCAGCAGCCTACCGTATCCTTGCAAAATGGATGGGTTGCGCTAAACGTAAGAAGAAGGTCTTGGATCTGTTGCTTGACGTTGACAGCGAATTGCCAGCACCTTATGCAGGAGTGCTGGGTCAAGGACCTGATTATTTCTACAAGAACTTTGATGATATCATTCGATTCTGCTTGTCTCTGAACAGAGGCGCCAAAGCCAAGAAGAATGAGTACATTGAAGAATTCGTTGAGAAGTACAGGCACTGCATGTTCATACGTCATATTCCTATTCTGAATCAGAGTTTGCATATTCTGACCAAGAGTGGAACCATGACGTACAATGATGATGCATCAACACACATCTTGAAGACTTGTATCGAGTTGGGCAATGCGATATACAACTATCGTCACAACCCGACGAGTAACAAGAACTATCTTGAACAGCATGTTTGGATGACATATCAGAGTTATCTTACTTATATCGATGCCGTGACTAAAGGCAAGTTGATCGGTAAGACAAGGTTCATTCGTAAATGTATCCTTGCCTCTCGTATGCATTTCAGTGCTCGTGCCGTTATCGTTCCTATTGTGGAAGACCACATGGCTGACGAAGTACATCTTCCTTGGAGGATGGTCGTTGCCAACCACAAGTTGGAATTGATCAACATCATGAAGAAGCATTTCAAGATGAGTGAAGATGAGACACAGTACCTCTACAACAAGGCACTGGTCTCTTATGATGAAACAATTCACGAGTGCATTAAGATACTTATGGCGGAAAGTCCTTGGAAGGGCATCGGGCTCCTACTTGGACGCAACCCTGGAGAGTTGAAAACTCACTGGGCATACACCTGGTGACAGATGATATGCTAACATACCTTAAACAGGGGAAGCTGGTAACAAGCGGTCCTGTGCTAAATCAACGTAATGTTGTAAAAGCTAAACGACTATTCTGGGGTAATAGCCAGAAGTACACTCAATCGAGTGGAAAGAGGTATGGCCTTAAGTAGTGACGAGCGAACAAGGTTGAAATATAGTCTGGTCTTAGGTTAAAACCTGAGCAGTGTTGTAAACACGGGTGAGACGTAGCGAATCTCATTGAACATAACGACCCTCCGCCATGGAGAAAACAAAAGCTCCCTCTGTAGAGCAATCTGCAGAGCAAACCTGTCTAATTGCTGGCAATCCCTAAAGCTCACTTGCCTATATGGAACGAAAGTAGAAACAAGTAGTGAGATGGTCTATGGTTAAATCCTAAGGACTTGTACAATGGGTCTTCAGCAGCGAAGTCCTGCAAAGGACATGTTCAACGACTAATATAGAGGATGCAAGTGCATCCGTAACGGCAGGGATCCCTTTGGGATCGTGATATAGTCTGAACGATTGTACGTGTAGAGCGACGTGCAATCCTTGTCATTTAAATGACTCGTCTGGTGAAAGCCAGAGCAGTGTTTGAGATAACACGGCATGAAGTAACGACTCATGTGAACAAATAATGCTGTTCAGCTCTTCTTCTGCACACACGTGAAAACGGATCCGAACGATGATACTATTGGGTTGACCCCATATAGCATCAGCGCGCCGAATGCTTCCACTTTATGTGGCAGGCCCGTATATCTGAAAAGATGTGCGTGAATTCCGTAAATTGCTGGAAACCCCTAAAGCCCAAGAAACCTATACGGAGCCGATAACCTCTATGTAAGGTGTCGTGAGACAGAAACAATGTCTTGGGATGGAGCGTGAGATGCAATAAAAGCTTGTGCCCTGGCATAGGTTCTCACATCCGTGATTAACAATGGCGCAATCAGCAGCCAAGATCCACATGATGGATAAGGTTCAACGACTATAGACGGAACTCCTAAGGAGTGTATACTCTATGGAGAAAATATAGTCTATCCCTGTGTATAAGGCATAGGTAGTAGAGGACTTCGATGGTGATCAATTATATTTGCTCTTCATCAAAGAACAGGCGCTGGTCCCCGAACTCATGAAACTGCATCCGATCTGCACACTTCTTGGTGGTCAGGGAGAAGGATTGGACAATGCGGTTAAAATCACTTCTGAACAATCGATCGGTATGCATCGGTATCTCACCGAAGACGATACGATTGATGTCAAGAAGTACCAAGACCTTTGTGAGAAGAACTTGAAAGTCTCATGAGGTAAATGCACATATATCACTTAAGTGACAGGACTGAACATCCTGTCACTTAGGTATTATTTTAATATGTTGCATCACTACATTATGACTTAATAAATTAACCCTTACAGGAGGTCTTACAAATGCAAGTTATGAGAGTACTTGATCTGCCTACAGCCATTCCACTCGGAGCATATCTTGGTGGTAACTATGGTCAACAGGCGGTTCTTGACAAATTGAATTCTGTGTGGAATTCGTCCGGATCTGGAGTATTATTCGGACAATCCGCATGGGGTGACAGATATGCTGCCTTCACGCAGACTATCACGGCACGTGACAATGAAGTCATGCATGCTGTTGAACGTACATTGGATGTGACACTGAGACCTAACAAGGTCTTGATGATCCAGAGTCTTGATGATCTTGAAACTGTACCTCCGTGCATGTATCAAGGTATCTTGACGATGCCAAGTGTCAGACCTTTGTATGATCAAGGTATGATTCGTGGATGGGGTGTGCAGCCTGAAGATCTCCCACAGGAAGATGTTGTTGGACGCTTGCTTAACAATGGTACGTTCAGTAACTTCGATCCTAACTGGGATCGTGAGGCACCTGTCACATGGGTGTTCAAAACTGGAGACCCGGATTACACCTTCGATGAACTGAGTATCTGGAGAGCATCTCGTGAATGGATCGATGATGAACTTCAGAGACAGTTGGCTGAAGGCGGTGACAATCTCGACATCACGGACATCCCCAATCGTATGGGTAAGATCCGCAAGTTGAAGAAAGTCAACTAACATCCAAACTCTAAGAGAGATGATATGACGACCATCTGTCATCTCTCTTTTTTGACTTAAATAAACATACCAATTTGAAAGAATACAAACACATATGGCACGTAAAGTATTATTATCCATTGGGGATGCCTTAGCGGCACTCCAAGATCTCTATCCAGAGAAGGATACACCAGCTATGATCAGATGGTTGAAGATGGCTGGTGCAGTATCTTCTGTGTGCCTTGCAGATGAGATGATTGATATGACTAAGGTGGAATCATTGCTCGGAACTGATCCATCTAAGATACCTGTTGAAGGAGATATCATTCAATCATTCTCTAACGGCACCTATCTGGTGACTGAAGCACCTATCCATCGAGATGATATCGTATTCGGTATCAAAGTAGTCGTTGGACAAGGTGGTAAGTACAACATCGTCGACATAACCGTACATCCTATCACTATAGCAGACTGTTATTTTGTCAAACAAGCTACATTCCCTATTAAGGATATCCAAGCTAAATTGCATGAATTGCAGCCGCTGCTTCATGAGATTGAGAAGATGTATGACACTATAATCTCTATGACTGAAAAGGAGGATGAATAATGGGTAATCCTGTTGTCCCCACTTATCACAATGCTACACACGGTATGCTCAAATCACCTACCGATGTGGCACTTTATCTCATACGTTGGACATTTGCCAATCCTGGTGAAACAAGCAGTCAGCATGAAGATGAGATGGTTTCATTTCGTCAGCTGGAAGCTCTGTATGGTAAAACACCTGAAGATCTTACAAGAGAACTTCAGGTACGACTTCAGGCCGCTATTGACCACTACTTCCCAGACAAGTATGAATCAATTGTCAATTATGACATGTCTGAAGATGGATCTGGCAAGTACAGCATCTCCATTGACTTCTCTGATAAAGGAACAGGACAAGCCATCTGTCGTCGTCATTTGATTGAAGTTGATATTGAAGGCGCTTTCACTGTGAAGGCTGAAGGAGATCTTGTCCGATGAATGAAGAAGCTAAAGCACGTATGGCGGCATTTGATGATGGACAAGATGCTGCTAAACATGATGATCTTCAGAACCTCTGTGCACAGTTCCTGAACACTGTGCTGCCTGGTAAGAATGTCATCAGTGAGCATCAAGCCAAGCACTTCTTGCCTCTCTTCAACAAAGAAGAGTTCGCCAAGTTGAACGAGGAGCAGATTGAGAAGTTGACATCTGAATATCAGATGACGTTCAGTATGTACCATCCTCTTAAGGTTATTGCCGCTGGCGAATATGACAACTCACCCAAAGGAGTCTTCTGGCCTGTATCTGGCAAACACCATAAGCTCATCATCGAGTTGCCACCTGTATTCAGATCTGTGACTGAGATCGGATCACTTGGTGGTAATGTTTCAGATTTGATGACCATGTTCATGAACACAACTCGAAATGCAACCCCTATGAACGACAGAACTAATGTTGTTAAGGATGCTATCATTGCAGCCATCCGTAAAGCCAACAAAGGACAGTATTCGGATGAGCAGCAGCGTGCATATGCTGAGAAGGTCAATGATATCGAGAATCATGTTGAAAAGTCAGACAAAGAAGAAACAAGCTCTGTGATGAGTGACATGGAGTGGGAATGAGCAACCATAACTACATTGCAATTTCAGATGTGCATGTAGGCAACCCAAGATTGTCATCTCGTGAATTATATCAGAAACTCAAGAAGTATCTTTATCCAAGACTGAGACTACCTGCCAATCATCCTGACAAGGTCGATATCTTGTTTGTATGTGGTGATTACTTCGATACTCTGTTAACCATGAACACAGAAGCCAGTATCATATCAGTTATGATCATTGATGATTTGATTGGTATGGCTATGGAATATGGGTTCTTGATAAGAGTTATTCGTGGTACATACACACACGACCGCAATCAATGCAAGTTCTTCAATAAGAGATTTGCAGAGACTGATGTTGTGAAAGTGTATGAGAGTATGGGTATCGAGTACATTGAATCTGTTGACAAATGGATCATGTACACACCAGATAACCTGCCCTATGAGAGTCAGATCTCTGAAATGGAGAAGTTGATCAAAGACAACCAACTTGAAGGAGTTGATATCTTAATCAACCATGGATACTTGGATTTCATGTTGCCAGAAGGAGTACCTCCTCCGAAGAATGTGTTATATGCATCAGATCTAAAACAGCGTATCATACCACATGGTATCTGTTTATCAGGTCATGTTCATAAACCCATGCTCACGGCAACTGGAGTTATATCAGTTGGATCATTCGATTGTTTTGCTCATGGTGAAGAAGATAGACCTAAAGGTTTTTATCTCATCAGAGAACGAGATGGAGTCATGAAGCCAGAATACATCGTCAATGAAGATGCTGGTAATTTCAAGACCATTAAATTGAACGGATCTGATAATGCTTCGGAATACACGAGATTCCAAGAATGGTTTGACAATGCTGTGAAGAACAGACCACAGCTTGCACATCAAATTCACGTTCGTATCAAAGCAGATGACATTGCATTAGCTGAAGCTTGTGCAAAGTATGCAAGAGATACTTACAAAGATGTTGTGATCGACAAAAACATTACATCATCTCATGAACAATCAATTGAAAACGTTAATACGCATTTGGATGAATTACCCGTTATTACCCCAGGCAATATCGAGGAATTGATGCTTCCAATTGCTCAAAAACGATATCACAGCATAACCCTGCAGGATGTATCTGAAGTGTTAGCTGCTTGTGATAAACTTCTCAAGAAGGAGACTGCATGATGATTGGATACATGCAACATTCTGCAGCTCCTACTGAGGAGGGCAGATTTTCATTCGGCACAACACCTGTTGTTGATAAGTTGTTAGATGTCGTGAACAATGGCCGTAATAAAAACGGCTATATGTTCATGATCAATCTTGGCACACTTATCCGCAATAGGTGGCGTAAAGAACTGAAGATATCGACAGTTGTGAACTTGGTTCGTAAGGACATGACTGGAATAGCTACTGAACTGAGTGAAGCATGCAAATTGAAAGATGGTTTCAACCAACATTCAATACTGTTTTACACAATGACTTATGGTCGTATGATCCCTGAAGAATATCAGCGTAGTCAGAATTCAGAACAAAGAATCAAATGTAATGATGCTCTTATAGCTTTAATCAAACAAGTGCCGTCTACTGTAAGGGTAGATGGTAATTTCGCGGTAGAGGTGGCTCACTACGCCTTGAAGGAACCGAGTTATAAAGTGCTTGTCAAGTATTATAAAGCTAAAGGCGGCAAACATGAAGTTTACATGATGTCGCATCAAGCATTGGATTATCACATGTTCGGTTCAGGAGTAACTGGTAACATTGTCAAGAGTTACATTGCTGAGGTTATACCTGGCAAAGTATCAACACTTGGTGAAGTCGTGTTCAAACAACCTACACTTCCGTTCTATCCATGCACACATGTGTTGTTCGGAGACAAGGAACTTGTCAAAGGATCACTTGGTCGTAAAGAGAAGAACGAAATGCTCGAATGGAGCAAACTTGGTGGTTGGAATCTCCGTACACGTACCTACGTTATGGAGAAGTTAAAAAATCACAATATACAACTACCATATACACTCGAATAAACAATTAACCCAAATCCAAAATATAAGGAGTTGAGATTATGGCTACTGAAGATTGCCGTCCCTATGTTCGTCCGTTCACCATTGAAAACCGTCAGAGCGGTGAGAAACTTTCATTCAGCATCTGGCGTGGTGGTATCCAGATTGCCGTCTATGGTAAAGAACGTGGCATGCCTCCGTTCAGTACTGCATTGACTGATGTCACTTACAACATGCTCCGCAAGGTTCTGAAGAAAGTCAAAGAATCTGCACCGGATACCAAGATTCCGTTCAAGAAAGAGAAGTTCGATGCCAACACCAAGCAGTGGGCACTGGAATGGGTCATCTCTGTTCAGAAGGACAGCAAGATGTGCTACCATATCATCATCACCAACTGCAAGAACAATGCCAACTTTGACTTCCTGTTCAAAGGAGTCGGCGGTGTCTCCATCGGCGCCGATCCTCTCAGCGAATCCGGTAAATCCGGCATTCAGCTTGATGCATTGGAACAGTGGCTTGAAAGAGCATACTTCCTCGCACCTTGGTTCGATGAGAAGTTTGACCCAAACGGTCAGGGCAGCCGCGGGGGCTCGAGCAGCCAACGTGGAGGAGCTTCCGACCAGGGTGGTATGGCGAGCCAGCCCCCGGCATCGGGTGCTGATGACATGCCCTGGTGATTCACCAACATGATATGAGTAACGAGAGACATCGGGTACCTCGGCGGGCCCGGTGTCTCATTTAACAACGTTACAAACGGAGGACAACTATGACTGAGAAAGGTAACACATTCTGGACTTTCTTAGCCGTCTTCGCGGGATTCATCGTATTTGTATTGATCGTGGGCGCCGGCAATGCAAGAGAACCTAAGTTCGAATACGATGCAATCACAATTGAGGTTCGGAAAGTCATTGATGGTGACACTGTTACAGCCATCATCGAAAACAAAGAAGTCAATATCAGATTGTATGGTATTGACGCGCCCGAGAGTACACAGACATATGGAACACAAGCTAAAGATGCACTCGATGCATTGATAGATCGAACCAAACCTGTTGTATTCCTTAAAGTAACTGACGATAGATACGGTCGTGCTGTAGGTGTACTCTACCAGAATAGGTTGTGCATCAACGAACGCATGGTTATTAACGGGCATGCATGGCATTATCCTTATTCTAAACCTGTTAGCAACATCATACGTTATCATCACAAAGTTGCAAGAGATGCCAAAGTTGGATTGTGGGCACATCCTGATCCCATACCTCCTTGGCAGTATCGAAAAGAGAACAAGTAAAGATCTAATCAACACTATCATCTCCTTCATTGGAGATGATAGTGTTATTTCTTTACAATTCTTGATCATGTAATACGAGTATTCGAAGAGTGCTACTTCTCATCGCACAATTGTGCATATATTACTTATATGCAATGAATATTCATTGATATAGATTCTTAAACTTAAATTAACATAACAGGAGGTAACCAATGTTATTCAGACCAAAGACAGAAGGCAATCAAATCGTCGTCTATCTTGATCCAGAGATGGATCTTCCGGAACGCGATGCGATTGAACCGTATCTGTCATTCCACTGTACAACATACAAGAAGATTTCGAACGATGGTGAGAAACCTGAAGTATGGGGTGCTATATTCAGTGCGACTAACTGGATGTTGCATCAGTTGAATGATGAACAGCGTAAACAGGTGCTGATGTGTTTCTGCAATATTAATGCAGCCATCAAACACGACATGCCGAAAGATCAAGGTCCTCTGGCAGTTGCTGAGTTCGTCAAACAACTTGGTGAACGTTATCTCCGATTGGTTGATGATCTGGGATTGATTGAGAAATTCGACACGTATTCCAGAATGTACATCAAAATGGGTGATACGAGTAAATTCGGCAAACGTCCTCAGGATACAGCCGAATTGACATTCGTTGAAGAAGAGATGAGAGCATTGATTGTGGTGGCATTCTTGTGTAAGATGATGGCACCTGTATTCGGTGAACTCATGGCTAACATCCCGAGTGTATTGACCATCGAAGATGGTAAGAAGAAGACTGAGCGTGATCGCGAAATGAAATGTGTCGTATTGATGAACCCGATCATCGAAGCGCATTTCAAGACACTGATCGATAAGTTCCAACACTATCTTCGTCATACTGTCAATGGATGTTGCAGTACTGACAAACCTGCTGCTGTGTTCAGTGGTTATACACCGTCCACAAGATCTTACATCATCTTTGCCAACTTGCTTGTACGTAACTTCATCAACGTCAACTTGTTGCAGGATGATAGTAATATCATGAGATTCAGTGACAGTATCGCCAGAACTCTGGTTGGTACGCAGGACAGCAATTCCAATCGCAAACAGGTTAAAACACGTGTCGCGTATGGTGCAACCACAGGTGATGAAGGTGGTAACATTGCACAGATGGAGATCGACAGTCTTGTGTCATTGAAAACCATGGACGTTCCGATCATCGTTGCGGCAAGTATCAGAGGTGTCATCGACAAGTATATGTTGAGATATGACATCAGTTGGAAGGAATTTCAAGAATGTCTCGACTACTTTGCCAAGAACCCGATCCATCCTTCAAGTATCAACAGGTTTGTGACTTGCGGATTCTTTGGACGAGACATCGGTGGAGGACGTGGTATTCTCACACTGGATTCAACTCATTATACACAGCTGGTGTGTCTGTTGCAGATGATCGTATTCACATACGGTTATAAGCAATTCGGACATATCCTCACAGCTGCTCCAACGACCAATGTCAAAGTTATGCAGAGTGAAGCAGATAGCTTGTTCATGTTGAATTATGGAACGAGTTTCAGTTATCACAACTGCAAAGCCAAATTCGAAGGCGGTGCAATCAGTTCCAATGGACGTGAGTGGGATACACAGATGCAGTCAATTGTAAGTGATCTTACGAAACAGTATTATGTGTACAACACACCGGATTATATTTGGGACTTGATGAATGAGGACGACACAAATGGCAAGACGATCGAGGTTACATCCGAGATCACTGGTCAGATGTGTGCGTTCATTGAGAATGCGTTGTCATACGAATAACAATCTGATTGATGTGTAACACCTTGGCATATCGCCTTGGTGTTACACTTCTTTTTTAACTATGGAGGATGATGTGATACAGTATCTTTACGAACTGCCAACAGTGTATCACGACTACCAAATACTGGAAGCCACAAGAACTTTTCACAACTTCAGTAGTCAATATGGCAGGTATTACGAACTTGTACTTGGACGCAACATCATGGTTGATCCTCTATGGCGTAAATACAAAATAGCGTACATGTTCAATGGCATAAATTACGAGCTCGTGTTTATGACCAGGTACAAGATGGACATACGTTCATTACTCGACCAATATGGCAGACCTGTCACAATGTACCCGATCTGGTGTAAGAAATTTGCACCACCTGGTATGGGCAATAATACTGCACAATC
>JAEIGA010015893.1_pt1 | contig 11457 bp, 12 predicted proteins | sample 9270691 | NCBI WGS metagenome assembly JAEIGA01 (sample SAMN17057246, study PRJNA624740) | gut metagenome | biome: biome; isolation source: fecal sample | host: Bos grunniens | place: China: Xizang | collected 2019
AATTATGAAAATTAGAGAATTTTTAGGTTCTACTGTTTTAGATAAAAATGCAAATGAAGTGGGTAAAGTTGACGATATTGATTTCAACCCAGAAAATGGAAAAATCGAAAAAATTACTTTAACTTTACAAAAAAATATCTTCTCTAGAGATGAACTTGAAATAGAGTTTGATGATGTAGCTACTAGTGGTGCTTATGTTATTTTAAACAAAGAACTTCCAAAAGAAGAAGAAAAAGTAGAAGCTACTATTGAAATCGAAGAAGAAGAAGATGAATAGATAAAAGGGTTTTACTATGGCTCTTGATGCAAGAGATAAGGAAATTGCTCTTGATTCACATGTCAGGTATGTTGATACAGGAACTATAGGTAAAGTTCTTGATATTAAAACCACTGATGGTGTCGATTGGGTTAAAATCGACAAAACAGATTTATGGTATCGTGCGAACCTAGTTGAAGTTCTTGATGATAAGGATTTAAAGAAAAGATTCAATGATGGTGGCAATGATGAGCTCGATATCGAAGCACTCAAAGAAAAAGCAGAAAAATTAGAAAACATGCAAATGGATTCTAGTGTTGCTGAAGGTGGGGGTTAAACCTACCTTACTTATTTTTTTTAATTATCTACAAATAGCTTAATTTTTTCAGCGAGTTTTGGTCCAATTCCTTCAATTTGCTGTAATTCTTTTTCACTAACACCACTTAAATCGTTACCAAATATTTTAACAACATTTCTGGCTCTTTTTCTACCCAATCTTTTTACACCAACTACTAAAGGTATAATATCTTCTTTAACGCCATAATATAATCTTGCAGATAGGAAATCAAATTCTTTCAGGTTTGAATAATTTCCTAATACTTCAGAAGTGTTTTTAGCAAATCTTACAAGACGTGAAGCTTCATAAGCAGACCTTCTAGTTGAAGCGGAATATACACTGTATTTGTTTTCAATTTCATATTCACTTCTTTCATTAATCCATTCAATTAATGAAACTGTTGTTGCTTCTGGGTTTCCGATATCAACTGCGAATAATCCCACTTCAGATAATTTATCACGAACGGGGTCTTTTGATTTTCTTCCTTTAAATGTGATTAACGGCAAGTCCGGAGTTTCAGATAATGCATAAATAAACTCTTCAACATTCATTTCATTCATGGAAGAAATGTATTCTTTAATCTTTACAGCGGTTTCAACACTATAGTTGGATCTTGCAATTAAGTTTCCAAAATCTGTAGTCTTAAGACCTTCGGGTGAAGCTCTGATTATTCCATTTTGAAGTAAGAAACTTAATGCGTTTTCAAGCTCATATCTTAAGCTATCTTCTGCAAACAATGCCATTGAAGGGTTGTTGCTCATTTGGTATCCATAGAGTGTTTTTCCAAAAAAGTCAGTTAATTCATCAAGATTTTTTGAAAGTGTAGAGGCAATTTGAGCAATAATTTGTCTGTAAACTGCATCTTTGTTATCAACCAATTTGGAATTGGTTAATTCAATTTCCCCTTCAACATAATACTCTTGTAAATTTAGAGCCTCATCCATTGTCTTAGCAATGAGATAGGAATATCCCACATCGTCATACTGGGGTCTTCCGGCTCTTCCAGACATTTGCTCATAATCAAAAACAGGAATTGGTTGAGGTCCATTACTTGTCCAACGAGTATGGTCTCTGATAACTACTGTTTTAGAAGGTAAATTCACTCCATACATTAAACTTGGAGTAGCAGTAATCATTAAAATATTTCCTTTTCTAAATTCATCTTCAATAATTTCTTTCTGTTCATTGAATAATCCTGCGTGGTGAAATGCCACTCCCTTTTCAGCGGCTTCGGCTAGTTTTACACAGGTAGTTGTTGGAAGTGATCCTTTCTTTTTCGGAACTTCAAGTAATTTTTGGGCAACTTCTTTAAACTTTTCCCTTTGTTTTACATTGATTTTTTTGTTAATTTTACCAGAAACATAAGTAGCTAAGCTTTCAGTAAATCTTCTGGTTGATACAAAAGCAAGAGCTTGTGATTTATCTTTAATTGCTTTTTCAACTACTTTTACAATAACGTCATTTTTATTTTTTGTATTAAACATTTCAGCATCTAATACTTCTTTATTTAATGGTACTGGTCTGTAATCATGTTCAACGCATTTACCTTCTAACCATCCTTCAATCTCTTCAATATTTCTTAAAGTTGCGGATAATGCAATAATCCTCATTGAAGGATTGATTATTTTAGCTCTTGTAATTGCAGCTTCAAGTGTTGGGCCTCTGGTGAATTCCCCAATCATGTGAAATTCATCAATAATTAATGTATCCACGTCACGTAAACTATCCCATGAAAATCGTGTAAGAGCATCAAAGGATTCAAAAACCATCACTGACAAATCAGCAGCTGAAGGGTGTTTGCCCACACTAATGCCATGTTCCTCAAAGGCTTTAAATTCTTTTACTTTTTCATTTTGTATTGAAAGAAGAGGTGCTGCATAAACTGCCTTTCCACCATTTAAAATTGTTTTAAGAGCAGGCAGGACTCCTAAAACAGTTTTTCCACTAGCAGTTGGAATACATATGATATAATTTGATTTGTCATCTAAATATCCGGATTCAATTACTGCTTTTTGAGCGGGATTAAACTCTTCAATGTAAGGATAAGCGCTATTGATTATTGTTTTAATATCGTTTGGTAAATTTTCCATTTTTATCAATAAAATTTATTTTTTTTATATATATTAAAAGTTTCCAGAGACCATTTGATGAGTAATGGTGGTAACAGTTATATATAATTAATTATTAAAATAGTTTTAAATTAGAATTATAGGAGATTTTATAATGGCAATTAAAGTAGAAGTATTTTCAACTAACAGCTGTCCTCATTGTCCTGCAGCAATTGAAGCTGCTCAAGTTGCAAAAAACGAATTGGGCGATGCAATTGATGTAGAAATTGTTAAAATTGATGAAAGCTCTGAAAATAGACAAAGAGCTATTGATTATCAAATTATGGCTGTTCCTACAATAATGATTAATGGTGAATTAGAATTCTTAGGAGCTCCTACTGAAGAAGAACTTCTTGACAAACTTAAATCTATGATTTAGATTTAAACTCTTTTTTATTCTTTTTTTATAAAATGACTCAAGATAATTATACTGGAGTTACCACGGGTACTGTTGCTACAGCGTGTTCTCTTGCTGCTTTAGATGCAATAATTGATTCAGATGATATTGCATGTGTTAAAGTTGAAACTCCAAAAAAGACATTGGATATTATAATCGATGAGTGTAAACTAATTTCTTCTGTAAAAGCTCAAGCCACCGCTCATAAAAATCCATATAATGATCCGGATGTCACTGTTAATTTGGCTATTGTTGCTACGGTAGAACTTTTAGATAGGACTACTCAAGAGAGCAATATCATCATCACTGGAGGCGAAGGTGTTGGTAAAATTACAAAACCAGGTCTTCAAATTCCAGTTGGAGATTATGCAATTAATCCGGGGCCTCGCCGTATGATTGTCAAAAATTTAGAAAATAAGATTCCTGAAGGTAAAGTAGCTAAAGTTACTATTTCAATTCCTGAAGGTGTAGAAATTGCAAGAAAAACAATGAATCCGAAGTTGGGCATCGTCGGCGGAATATCTGTTCTTGGAACAACAGGAATTGCAAGGTCCATGTCCAGTGATGCCTATAAAAATTCCATAGTTACTCAGATTGATGTTGCTAAAGCTTCAAATATTGAAGATTTGGTCTTTGTTCCAGGCAATATCGGTGAAAAATTAGCACTGAAAAAATTGGATGTTACCAAAGAACAAATTATTCAAACAGGAAATTATGTAGGGTTCATGTTTGAAGAAGCTAAAAAACGAGGAATTGATGGATTCACATTCTTTGGACACATCGGTAAACTGATTAAGGTTGCAGGAGGCATATTCAATACGAAACATGCTGTTGCGGATGGTAGGCGTGAGATAATGGTCGCTCATGCAGCTATCTGCGGTGCTGACAGAGACAGTTTACAGAGATTATATGACTCCAAAACTACTGATGATATGATGTCCATCTTAGATGATATTAATCTTTCTTGTGAAGTTTCAAATAGTATTGCTTCTGCAATTCAGGAAAGATGTATGCAACGCTTCGAATTGGATTTAAATGTAATTCTAGTTGATATGGAAGGAAATTATCTCAACAACAACATGAAAAAATAAATAAAAATGAAAAAAAACATACATGTGATATTTTCATTTGATGATGATTTTGATAAAGTTGATGGGATTGTAAGAATCTGTTAAAAATTTAAAATAACTTGAATTAATTATTTAAACAATAACTTTACTAAATAATATTAATAATTAGTGGAGTTTTATTATGAAAATAGCAATGGTTGGTCAATTTCCACCTCATGTAGGGGGTGTTGGTGTTCATATACACACTTTATCAAAGGAACTTGTTAAACAGGGTCATGAAGTTTATGTGATTACATATCCTCATAAAGATATTCAGGATATTGATGGAATTCATGTAATTGGAACAAAAGGACTTAATATTCCCGGTGTTAGGGGGTTAATGTTTAAAAAGAATGCTAAAAAAGCATTAGAAAACCTTTTGGATAAAGAAGACATTGACATTATACATGGTCATTATTTATTCCCTGCAGGAGCGGCTGCCGTTGAAGTTGGTAATGACAGAGGCATTAAAACATATGTTACTGCACATGGTTCCGACATGTTTGAAGTGTATAAAAAGCAGCCTTTTATGCGTTCCACTATAAAAAATGTATTGAAAAAGGCAGATGTTGTTCTTGCCGTAAGTAATGCATTAAGACACGAAATCATTGCAACTGGCGTTTCAGGAATATCTAATAAAACAAGAATATGTTGGAATTCTGTAGATATAAATAAATTCTCTCCAGAGTATAACGATTCTTTTAAAAAGGAATTTAAACTAGAGGATAAACCGATAGTTCTTTTTGTAGGAAATCTAATTAAAAGGAAAAATGTTGAATCATTGCTTGAAGCTAAAAAAATTGCTTATAGTGATTATTATCTGGTTGTTGTTGGTGACGGGCCGTTATTTAAAAAGCTCAACAAGAAAGTCGAGGAAGAAAATATTCGGGATGTAATATTTGTCGGATCCAGAAATGATGTGGAAAACATTATTCCAAGCTGTGATGTTTTGGTTCTCCCTTCTTTTTCAGAAAGTTTTGGTTTGGTTCTAATTGAAGCTTTAGCTTGCGGTAAACCAATCATCGGAAGTAATGTCGGAGGTATTACTGAAATAATTACTGAAGATGTTGGATTATTGGTCAATCCTAATAAGATATCTTCTATTGCAAGTGCAATTGACAATGTAATCAATGATGATGAGTTAAGAAATTCATTGGCTTCAAATGCGAGAGACAGAGCAATTGATTTTTCCAAAGTCAATATTCCTTATGATGAGGTTGAATAATGAAAGAAACTGTCAGATCTCCAGGTTCAGCAACTATCATAAATGCTATTGCAACGGGGTTCGGTTCTGCATTTGGCATTGGTTTGGACATAAAATGTGTGGCTAAGACAACTGATAATTCAATTACTTGTTCTAATGATGTTGGTGCTGATAATTCTCTTATGGAATTATGTGTCAAAAAAGTTTTCAATCATTATGATGTTGATGAAAATGAATTTGGAATTGATTTAAAAACAAAATCCAGTCTTCCAATGGCTTCTGGCCTATCAAGCAGTAGCGCTTCTTCAAATGCAATTGTTAAAGTGGTTTCTTCAATTGTTAGTGAAGAATTTAATCTAAAACCACTATCAGATTTAGAGGTCATTAATATGGCAATTGATGCATCACTTGATGCCGGCGTTACAATTACAGGATCATTTGATGATGCAACAGCATCTTATTTTGGAGGAGTTGTAGTAACTGATAATAAAAATAGGGAATTTATCATAAAAGAAAAAATGGATGAATATCCGATTTTGGTTTATATGCCTAATTTTTATTCAAAATCTGGTGATTCAAATCCTGCAAGGATGAAATTACTGTCCCCATTGGTTGAAACTGCTTTTAGTTTTGCAAAACAAAAAGATTATTTTAAAGCTCTTAATTTAAATGGTTTAATTTATTCTGCAACTTTAGGTTTTGATTCCACAATAGCTATTGATGCTTTGGAATCTGGAGCTATTGCTTCTGGACTATCCGGAACAGGCTCTTCATTTGTGGCAGTTGTTAATGAAGATTCAATTGATGATGTTAAAGAAACTTGGAATAAATATGATGGAAATGTTCTGGAAACTAAAGTAGATAATGTGGGTTGTGTTTTATCTTCAAATAGATGACTGATTTTTGAAATTCAATTCAATAATTTATGAATTAAAAAATTTAATGTTAGTTTCCTTTTCTTTTTCAATTGTGATATTAAACATATAGTTTATATACTAGGATAATAATAAATTATATTATTATCATTATTATCAATTTGGTGATTTTTTGACAAGTGAATATGAAATAAAAACTTTTAAAAACAAACAAGAAGCTAAAGAACTTCTCGAAAAATCTAGAATTCGCATTGATGAAATTGATAATGAATTATTTGATTTAATTTCTCAAAGAACATCTCTTGCAAAGGACATTGCTCTTTCTAAAGATTATCTTGGAATGCCAATTTATGATAAATCCAGGGAAGAGGAAGTTCATAAAAAAATTGATGATTTTTGTGAAGAATTAGGTCTTGATATTGATATTGTTAATCAAATCGTAGACATGCTAACTATATTAAGTAAAAATGAGCAGAAAAAAATTTTAAGGAGGAATGTTAATGGGCAATATTAGAACTTCATTTGTTAAACGTTTAGCAAAAGAACTTATTGAAACTCATCCAGGTGTTTTCACTACTGATTTTGAAGAAAATAAAAAATTAGTACAAGAATACTCTACTGTAAGTACTAAACATTTAAGAAATAAAATTGCAGGATATGTAACAAGGCTTGTAAGGTTAGAACAAACCCAAGATTAAGCTTTTTTTCATATTTTTTTTACTACTTTTTTTTATTATCCTTTTTATTTGTTTTGAATTTTTAATTATTTGTATAAATTTTTTAATTTTAATTTTTAGAACTATATAATTTTTCACCCTATTTTTTACTTAAAAGTTTATTAATATGGTTAGATAGAAATATATATGAATATTTTTGTTAGGTCAAAAATATAAAAAACTTTTATTAGTTTTAATGAAATAGGTGAATTTAATGGATTTAATAGTAGCGAAATTTGGTGGAACTTCGGTTGGAGATGGTTCCAGGATAAAAAAAGCGGCGCAGTCCGTAGTAAATGAGTATATGAAAGGTAATCAGGTAGTAGTTGTAGTTTCTGCAGTAAATAAGACTACCGATGAATTAATTGACTTGTCAAATGATGCAATTGGTTCTAGTTTAACTGACAAACAGAAGGCAGAAATCATGGCTATGGGAGAATTAACCAGTGCTAGAGTATTCTCCGCAACTATTGAATCATTAGGTGTAAAATCTGAGTTTATTGACCCTTATAATGAATTATGGCCAATCATCACAGATTCAAATTCTCTTGAAGCTAAAATTGATTTTAGCACTACTAATAAGAAAATCAACGGTATTGAAAATCTTATTAATCAAGGAATTATTCCGGTTATTTGTGGATTTTTAGGAAAAGGACCTAGTGGTGAAATCACAACATTAGGAAGGGGTGGAAGTGACATCTCAGCATTCTTAATCGGGCACTGTTTAAATGCAAATGAAGTAGTTATTGTTACAGATGTTGATGGAGTCATGTCAACTGACCCTAATAAAATTGAAGAAGCAGAATTGTTAGAAGAAATAACTGTTGAAGAAATGAGGGATTTAGCAACACATGGTGCACAAGTCTTACACCCTCATGCATTAAAATATAAAGATCCATTAATAAGTGCAAAAATTATTAACTTCGCTAATGGCGATTTAAGTTCAAAGGGTACTCGTATCACAGGCCCCTTTGAAGGTGATATATTAAAATCCGTATCACTTTACAAGGACCCTATTTCACTCATAGTTCTTGTCGGAGAGGCTATGCTAAAAAAAGTAGGACTTCTTGCTGATATAACAGGATGTCTTGCTAAGAATAACATAAATATTTTCGGAATTTCTGCAGGACAGAATTCTATTACAACATTTGTAAATAAGAAGGATGCAGAACAAGCTTATCATATTTTACATAATTTAGTAGTTGAGACTGATATATTAAGTTCATTATCTTTAGGTAGAGATACTGGAATGATAACTTTAGTCAGTCCAGATATTATAGAAACCCCAGGAATTATTTCTGGTATTACAGAACCACTTAGGAAAAATAACATTAATATTGTTGAAATCACATCTTCCCAAACAGCTGTTGTATTATTTGTTGATTGGAAAGATGGTGAAAAAGCATGCAAATTAGTTAACGAGGTTTTAGAATGAAATTTGAAGGAACATATGTAGCAATGGTAACTCCTTTTACTAAAGATAAAGAAATTGATGAGGAAGGATTCAGATCCAACATCAATTATTTAATCGACCAAGGAGTAGATGGATTAGTTGGAGCTGGAACTACTGGTGAGTCTGCTACAATTAGTCATGAAGAACATCAAAGAGTCATTGAAATTTTAGTAGATGAAGTTGATGGAAGAGTTGAGACTATCGCAGGAACTGGAAGTAACGCAACTTCCGAAGCACTTTCACTTACTAAGTTTTCTGTTGATGTTGGTGCAGATGCAGCATTATTAATCACTCCATATTACAATAAACCGCAACAACATGCTTTAGTAGACCATTATAGTACTGTTGCTGAAGCTTGTGATATTCCGCTTATTGCTTATAATGTACCATCACGTACAGGTTGTGATATTGCTGTAGAGACTGCAGTTGAACTCGCTAAAGTTGACGGTGTTGAAGCTATTAAAGAAGCTAGTGGAAGTGTGGATAAAGTATCTGACATTTACAGAGCACTCTCTTTAGAAGGACTTGAAGATGACTTTAACATTCTTTCTGGAGAAGATTCACTTACATTACCTTTAATGACAGTAGGTGCAACTGGGGTAATTAGTGCATCTGCAAATATTGATGCAAAAAGAATGGTTTTAATGGTTAATAGTGTTTTAAATGATGATTATACAAGAGCATTCGAGCTTCACTATGAAATGCTTGATTTAATCAGAGCTCTTTTCGTTGAAAGTAATCCTGTTCCTGTTAAAACTGCAATGAATTTAATGGGACTTCCTTCAGGACCACTTAGACAACCATTATGCGAAATGCAAGATGCAAACTTAGAAATTCTTAAAAAAGCATTAAAAGAATCTGATTTAATTTAAGCTGGTATTATCATGATTAAAGTTGCAGTAACTGGAGCTGCTGGAAGAATGGGCTCTGGTATTATTAGAAAAATTGCCGAACAAGATGATATGGAAGTAGTTGCAGCTATTGAAATGCCTAACACTCCTCTTGCAGGAAAAGATGCAGGTCTTCAGGCAGGAATTGATGAAATTGGTGTAGCAATTGTTGGGTCTGAAGATTTGGAAGATGCATTAAAATCATCTGGTGCTGAAGTATTGGTTGATTTTACTATTGCTCCTGCAGCAGTTGAATCAATCAGAATTGCTACTTCTTGTGGTGTTAATGTTGTTGTTGGAACAACTGGTTTTACTGATGAACAAATGGCTGAAAACATTAAGAATGTCAAAGAAAATAATGTTGGTGCAGTAATTTCATCAAATATGGCTATTGGAGTTAACGTATTCTTCAATACTTTAAAGAAATTAGCTCCACTTTTATATGATTATGACATTGAAATTATCGAAGCACACCACAATCAGAAAAAAGATGCTCCTTCTGGAACTGCTATGACTGCTTTTGAAGTAATTGCAAAAGAATTGGATCGTGACCCTGAAGAAGTTGGAGTTTACGGAAGAAAAGGTTTAGTAGGTAAAAGAACTTCTGATGAAATTGGGGTTCATGCAATTCGTGGTGGAGATATTGTTGGAGATCATACTGTAATGTTCGTTGGTGATGGTGAAAGATTGGAAGTTAAACACCAAGCTCATACAAGAGAAGTATTTATTGCTGGTGTAATCAGAGCTATTAGATATGTTCCATCTGCTGAAAAGGGTATTGTTAGCAGTATGAATGATGTTTTAGGATTAGAATAGGTGATTAATATGGTTAATGTAGGTGTACTTGGCGCAACTGGTATGGTGGGCCAAAGATTTATCAAATTACTTGAAAATCATCCGGATTTTGAAGTTACAGCTTTAGCTGCATCTTCACGTTCTGCCGGTAAAAGATATGAGGATGCAACAACCTGGTATTTGGATAGTGAGATGCCAGAATCTGTTAAAGACATTAAGGTTATTGAAACTACTCCTGAAGCAATGGATAATGATGTAGACATAGTATTTTCATCCTTACCTGCTGATTTTGCACTAACTGTCGAAAAAGAATATGCAAAAGATTATGTTGTTGCAAGTAATGCTAGTGCACACAGGATGAAGAAAAATATTCCATTAGTAATTCCTGAAGTCAATCCTGAATGCTTAGACATGATTGATGCTCAACAGAAGGAAAATGATTGGGATGGATTCATTGTAACCAATCCTAATTGTTCAACTATTGCTTTAGCTTTAACATTAAAACCTATTGTTGATAATTTTGATGTTAAATCAGTTAGAGTGTCTACAATGCAAGCTGTATCCGGTGCAGGTTATAATGGGGTTCCTTCTATGGCCATTGTCGATAATCTTGTTCCTTTCATTGGTGGGGAAGAAGAAAAAATGGAAACTGAATCTCTCTATTTGTTGGGTTCTTTCGATGGTACTGATGTAATTAATGCGAATTTCAAATTAAGTGCATCATGTCATAGGGTACCTGTTATTGATGGTCATACTGAAGCGGTATTTATTGAGTTGGGTGATGACTTTGACATTGCTGATGTTAGTGATAAAATGGCAAACTTCAAAGGTTTACCACAAGAACTAAATTTATTCTCCGCTCCTGAAAATCCATTAATTGTAAAAGAAGAAGAAAACAGACCACAACCTAGAATGGACAGAAATGCAAGTAATGGTATGGCTGTTACTGTTGGAAGATTAAGAAAAGACCAAGCATTTGATAATAGTTTTAAATATGTTCTTGTTGGACATAATACTATTCGTGGTGCTGCTGGAGCTTCAATCTTAAACGCTGAATTAATTAATGATAAAATACTCTAATTTTATCAATTTTTTTCTTCTATTTTTTTTAATTTTTTTTATTTTTTCTATCTTTTTTCTTATTGTTTGTATTTTCATTTTTAGATTATTGTAAGGGTTTAATTTAAATAGTATAAAAGAAATAATTTATATCAAGGAATTATATTTGCAAAATATCGGAATATTCAAATTCATAAAATTTTTATAATTTGATATCGATATTGGGATAAAATTTAAACTAAGGGATAGAATGGAAAT
>JAEIGA010015894.1_pt1 | contig 11456 bp, 9 predicted proteins | sample 9270691 | NCBI WGS metagenome assembly JAEIGA01 (sample SAMN17057246, study PRJNA624740) | gut metagenome | biome: biome; isolation source: fecal sample | host: Bos grunniens | place: China: Xizang | collected 2019
CTGATTTCTTCCACATCGCTTTCAATCTGGTTAAACGTTTCATTATTCACGTATCCTAAATCGTGGGCTATATCTAATTGTGCATATACTTCCATAAGAGAACCATACGCTATATTCAAGAAATGAGCTTGATCTTTTCCTGATACTCGCCCCATTCCCTCTGCTATATTGGATGGTATAGATACTACAGCACGGCGTAACTGACCACATAGTGCAAAACGCTCCGAATCAGGAAACAGCTCCAGTAATTTATACACATCTATTACCAACTGTTTCGCTTTTTGATATACTATTAAATCCTTTATTCGTTTCATAATCCTTACCTTTAGCCTCTAACCTTTCGCCTCTCGCCTAATAATCCGTGCCTTTAGCCTCTAACCTCTCGCCTTTAGCCTAATACCCCCCACTTTTCTAGTTTGAATAAAACTCGCTCCATAAAATACACCAACGGATACAACTTCCATCTGCGCAGTCTATTCATCTGCTCCATCTCGAATGCATGCGTGTCGTAGTCCCACAACACCGCTGGCGGCAGTAGTTCCTCCAGTACTTGTCGTCGCTCCTGATTGCGCAATGCGAGGTTCGTCTCGCTAATACCGCCGTCGTCAAAGATCGTCACATCAATGTCCACATATTCAGGCTTTACCCTACCCAATCCTATCGCTTGCAAATACCATTTCCAGTCGCTGACAATCTTCAGCTTCTCGTCATACAATCCATACTCGTCAAACAGGTCTTTGCGAATATACGCACAATCGTGATTCAGCGTGCTACTATAGAACTGACGGAGGGAATACTCTGTGTAACCACTTTTGCCCACTATTTGACCAGCGGCATTGACTTTCGTCATGTTACCGTACAACAAGCCTACCCCTGCCCTCCCTGAAGGGAGCGATTGCCTATCCCCGCCCCTTCCCTGAAGGGAAGGGAGCTGCTTCAAAGTTTCTGTGATTTTTGCAATCACAGAAACTGGGTCACAGAGAAGTTCTTCGTTTTTAAAGCGAAGTTCTGTATAGCCTAAGCGTTGAAGATGAGCTGTTCGTTGAGCATCATATTCTTTCTGTTCTGGATCATTGTGATAGCCACCATCCAATTCTATAACCAAGCCTTTATCCAAACAGATAAAATCTACTATATAATCCAATATAATATGTTGGCGTCGAAAATGATAACCGAGATTGTTACCCTTCAGCATATCCCATAATACAGATTCCGCTTCTGTAGGATTATTTCTATTATTTTTGGCGTTCTCTTTCAATAAATCATACTGCATACTATCCGCCGTATGCGCACCAAATACTTTTGCAAAACTCATGCATTCCCCTTCTTTTAGGAAGGGGTTAGGGGTAGGCAGATTCAGGGAAGGATTCAGGATAGGCTGATTCAGGAGGGGGTTAGGGGTAGGCTCATAATAGTCCTTCCCTTCAGGGGAGGATTTAGGAGAGGCTTCCTCCAACGCAGCCATCATCCGCTCGGTCACATCGGGGGCGGCCAATATATCGCCAGAGTTGAGGATTTGGATATAATCCGAGCCTACCCCAACCCTCCCTGAAGGGAAGGGAGATAGTTCCACGGTATATAAAGTCCTTCCATTTAGGGAAGGATTTAGGATAGGCTGATTGGCTATTGACAAGGAAGTGTGATCATCGGTTACTACCCTACGACCAAGTGCAATTTCCAGACCTTTATTCATGGCATTGTAGATGCCATTATCCTTTTCCGAAACCCATATTACCTTATGCGCTGGATTCTGGGTTGGATATTTATCCTCAGTAATCTCTCCCCTTCTTTTAGGAAGGGGTTGGGGGTAGGCTCTCAACATCTCTACGGATTCATCCGTTGAGCCGCCATCCACAATGATATGCTCTATATGCGGATAGGTTTGCGAAGCTACGGAAGCAAGCGTTTTGCGCAAACCTTCGGCGTTGTTGTAGTTTATGGTGATGATGGATAATTTAAACATACATTGTGTCATCCTTGTTTCATAAATCTCCTGCATATACTATTGTTCAGTTGGATACCCAAAAACAAAAGATTCTATACGTCTAACCGCCTGCTCTGTATATGCATTAATATCAGCAACAGTCCAAGAGTCTGATGGATAATTGACCAAATCTATCGCGATATGATATACACTATCTTTATATCCTGTTTTGGTCTTTACCGAATTTTGTTTTTTCGTTTTAAACCACTCGTTACTGATAGACTTATTAATATCTTCTTCCAACAAAATCTTATTACCTAAATGATTAACAATACTTTTGAACTCCTCCCTTGTTCCTATACCAGCATCTTGTCTAATAGACTCTATGTTATGTCCACTTGCAGGCATAATATGTTCCACATTGACATTATTATGCAAAACAAAAGCCTTACCACGTTCCTTGGCATAGAGATATTCATTAAGATAAACCAATATATTTTTATCATACTCCGTTAGGGAGTTACGAATATCCTCCGTAGACCAACTTTTCCAGATATGTTCGTTAAAATCAGATTCTATCAACTCTTCTGCAACATTCATATCTACTAATTTGATATTTTCACCAAATAGAAACGTCTTAAACTTAACACTGGAGTAACCTGCATCTACCAACTCTAACACAGTAAATAAGCGTAAAAGACAATCAACTATAGGAGATATGCGCTCTTCCGATAATTCCTCTACAGAAAACCTATGCAAGTACGATATAAGAAAGAGCTTGGCGTTCTCGTTGAATTTCAATAGTAATTTGACATTCGAATAATCTTTGATAACATCCCAAATTAGGGTTATCTTATACAACTGCTCACACAACACAAAAGGCTCTCTCAAAATATCTTTACGATCTATCGTGTAATATCTTCTCAAACCAGGAGTAGTTACATTTGCTCCACCTTTCTCGCTCATATACACACGCTCAGAAGCACGTTGTATGTACATATACTGCTGCAAGACAGAATCTATATCTATGATTTTATGAGCACTCAACATACTCGCCATACGATTGATATTACTCCATAGTTCCATGAAGCGCTCCTTTTCATCTCCAGCAAAAGAGTATAGTTGAGCAGATATAATATCCGCATCCGCTAATGGCATTCCTGTTGAGTTTAGAGAATTAAACATCGTAATGGCTTGCTCTGTTTGCCAACTACGAATTTCAATTATCTGACATTCGCTTAAGAAGGTTTTTGCGAATTTGTTCAATCTGGATTCCGGATATTCCTGAAGTTTTAAGTAGAAAAACTTGAAATTTCTAAAAAAATTAGTATATTTATTATCTTTTTGTTTATTTTTAAATTTATAGCATTTGTATTCTGCCTCTCCGTAAGTTTGCGCTTCGATGATTTTTTGCAAATCATCCTTATATAGTTCATTGATTGAATTATTCTTAAGAACGATTATATCCTTCACTCTACTCCAATCCTTTAATATATCAAAGCGTTCATCCACATCTGTTTTGTAAAGAATATCAACAATCTTATTACGACGCTCTTTCAACGCTGCATACAAGGCTTCAGAATCACCATCCGATGCCATATTAGGTAAGACCTCTTGTAGCCTTAAAAGTAATGCTTTTAGCAAAAGGAGGAAGGTAGTTGTACGCTGCTGTCCATCTATTAGACTTATTTTGTCAGTTTCTGAGCAATCCGCTATTATTGTCCCGAAGAAGTATGGTTCTTTCTTTTCAGATTCTATAAACGTTTCTATATCTTGCCACAACTTATCACATTGAACAAAATTCCACGAATACCCACGTTGATATTCTGGGATCACAAATATTTCATCCTTCCTAATTTGTAAATAGTTACTAATTAGTTTGAGTTTGGGTTCTATATCTTTTGCCATATTAATTAGATTTTAGTAGGACATTCCATATTACTTCATTTCCGCGCAAAGGTATGCATTTTTTTTGAGATGTGCAAATTTTTGTGGAAAGTTTGCTAAATTTTCACCAAAAACAGCCCGATTTTCGGTAAAAATCGTGAAAAAATGCACTTTTTTGCTACTTACACCGAAAATCTCCCCTTTTTATCCCCCCTCCATCTCGCGTAATTGTAGTAATTTTGTCGCGTGATTCGCGTAAGCAAAAATAAAGGATGATTATTAAAGACAATTCATGTTAATTTAATCGTTGTACGGAAAAATGAGAATAGAGATGAGGCAGATTGTTCGAACGGAGTGAGATAAGAATATCGACAAAGCTCGGGGTAAACATTATCTCCTACTCGCCACACTCGAGAAAAAATCGTTCGACCAAAAGGAGATAAGAACACAACGAGCGGCGAGGAAAATGTCAATAATGAATCTATAAGCACCGCAGGTACTATATGACCAAAACATAGCGACAGTTCTTTAACCACCGGAGGTACACAACTCATGAAGGGGATACTTTTTTATTCAAAAATACGCTTCGTTGCGCTCGCTACAAAAATAATTAAAAATAACAGGTCATTAATTAAGACAATATCGACAACTTTATAGACAATATTGACAATCAAAGGGTTAATATTTACAACAACATTAACAACATAAATCAACAACATTCCGCTGGGGAACAACACACCCCAGCGGCAAGAGGTATTATCTCCCTATGGTCGAGATGTAATGCTCTTCGAACTCTTCTTTGGTTTTGACTCGCGATACTGCGTACCGCTCATGCATCTGCCTTTGGCATCTATGTATAAGGAATTATCTTAAGAATGATTATTCAGTATAAAATAACTCCGTGAAAAACCATAAGAGTCCTACAAAAAAATATTAATGAACCAAATTATGTAACATTTTAGGTACAAAATGTTACATAAGCCATGACTTTATAATTATTTCCTAAAAAAATATTTTACGTCGGAGATTTATAGAAATTTCCTTCAGACTATATTACTTTTTCATGGTTATCGCCCTGCGTATCCCCGAAAGTTTGTCATGTTTTATGTTTTCCTATGCATTTAGTATTTCTAACCTACAATATTTCTTAATCGATAATCTTATATTTGCTTTTTATTTCATTTGGTAATTCTTTATATTCTATATGGAATGCATGATATGTATGTGGTTGTGCTCCTCCAGGAACAAAGCGCAAATAGGCTCCATGTTGGGTGTCATTAAAATATAAATTGTTTTTTGGATCTGATTTTGCATATTTTGTTTGGCCATAAGCTTTCCCTACTAGTTCCTTAGGATAGTTACGATCTGAGAGCAATACAGAAACCGCCCCACGTCCCTTCTGTGGAGAATGTTGGCCTCTCCCGTTTTCGCCATGTTTGGGATTCCATTCATATAAACGCTTTGGAGTACGATTCTCTGCAAACCAACTATTGATTATTGAGATAGATAATGGTAATACTGATATTTTTTCCGATTTATTCTGATAACATAATTGAATATCAGTTGTTTGTTCTTTGAAGGATTGTTTATGCAGTATTCCAACAACTCTACCCTTACATTTTTCTTTTATAACATCATAAAAGATATTGCAGACCCTTTGCTCTTCATCAAGCACTGTTATTGTCATGCGATTTACTTCAGAAATATCCAATGCACATTGTTTGTATACACTATTGCTAAACAAACGACGCAAACGATTCCTAGTATTATAGAACTCACCTTTTTCTTCTAGGTCAAAAAAAGACAAAAAAGCGTTAATATTATTGGAATCATACAGTATACAGAAATCTTCAATATCATATATCCACATAATATTCTTTATTTCCGTGATGAAAGAACCAACATAATTACTATCTAACACATCCTTTTTTGCTAACGAAATAGTTGGGGTAGAGCAAGAAGATGACTCTGGTAATATCAAATACAATAATTCACTCATTCTAAAATCCGACAATAGTTTGCATATCAATATCTATTTGATCAAAGAAACCTTGAGGAGCATCTGATATTCGTCCATCTTCTTTAACCGTTATAGAGCAAATATCTGAAACATGATTTTCATCTTCCGATTGTAAATAATATAATGCTACATCTTTCGATGTAAGTATTCCATTATGAACTGCAACCATCAAACCATTAATAATATGATCAGAATGTGTTTCTATAATAACTTGAACTCCACATGCAACAGCCTGCGCGACTAATTGCATCAATACAGATTGCCCCTTCGGATGAATATGTGCCTCAGGATTTTCAATTATAATTAAATGCCCTGGCTTTGCAGTCAATAACGATACTAATATTGGTAGTACATACGTAATACCAAAACCTGTATTTACCGCAGATACTCTTGACTCTTTAGTTTTTCCTCGATAGCCATACGATAGCGTAAGGTCTGTCCCTTGTATATCTACATTAACACGTATTTTCGAAGCAATAGCACTCATCCAATACTCCATCTGATCCTCTAATTGAGTTTCTTGTGTATATTTATATCGCAATTGAGACAAAATAGTTTCCTTCGAATACTCATACAAATAATGCACTGCATATTCACATTGTCCTTTTTCTTTAGAAACTTGGTGATGCTGTACTACGATAGAAGTATCTCGATTATAGTTTTTCTGTGGACCAAAACGAAAAGCACTTATATATTGGAACTTATCGTTAAATAATGCCTCGTCATCAGGAAGGATTATATCCTCAAGCTCTGGTACCTTTTTTATGAATGTATCTAATTCATTTTCTGTAGAAAATTTAAAATTCAATTTATCTTTATGAGCAAACTCAAGAGTAAATTCAATATTATTGCCCCCTGCATCTTGGCAAAACACTTCCCCAAACGTTCCCACATCACATAAATCACCCTTTAAATTTAGTCCAGTTTTTAGATCACGACCAGATTGACGTAACAACAATAACGACTGAATAACAGACGATTTTCCCATTCCGTTCATACCTGTCATTACTGTTACAGGTTTAATCATCAAATCCAAATCACGATGAAATTTAAAGTTTTTAATACTTAAATGTTTTAACATACACCTAATATATTGTCTAATAAATTTTTGATATCCTCAAAACGTTTCAACACCATCCCTTTCTTATCCGAACCAGCAGAAATTGATTTGTTAAAATCTGGATTACTAAATAATAGCATCATCTCTTTTTTAACAATTGTTTTGTTCTTAATCAACAATTGACGTTTAAGATCAGTTAATACTGCTATATTTACACTCAATGCTTCAAACACAGCCTTTGATAGAGGCTTACGCCGATGATTCAAATCCGTTCTTTTTCTAAAACTATCTCTCCCCCATATCAAGTAACATGTTTTCATTGTTTTATCAAAAACATCTACCAATTGGCACATATCCTCATCTATCATATTCTTGTTTATTGCATCTAATTCATCACTCAAAAATTTCTCCATCTCCCCTGTATAGCCAAATACATTTCTATAAAAAGCGACAAAGCGATTGACATAATCAAAATCTTCCATCCGACGTTTCTTTTCAAAATAGAAACTCGTTGCTTGTTTAAATGATTTTAAATCCATCATTTTAGTTAGCATCTTTATTGCCACACCTTGATTAAGAGCATAACGCATTTCAGGTGAAGTTAAAGGAAGTCCAGCAGTATTAACACGCTGAAAAATTAAATATTTAACTTTCGATGGTGTATCTTTACGAAGAGTATTGATAGTTATTTTTAAGCTTCTTATATTCATTAAATCAGCACGTGTCAAATCATCATAATACTTACCCTCATAATCTTGTTGTAAAAATTGCAAATCCGTCAAACGTAATTTTTTCTCTATTACAAAATCCCTCAATGCACATAAGCGCTGCAATCCATCAATGACTTGTAATTTCTTAATTTTTTCACTTTCGTCAATATATTCATTAAAATAAAAAGATGGTAATGGGAGACCCAACAAAATAGACTCGATCAATCTGCTTTTTTGAGTTGTATTCCACAAATCACTAGCCCGTTGAAACTCAGGTTGTAAATTAATCTCTCCATATTGTAATTTATCTAATAAATATCCGAGATTTACAACTGATATGTCCACATCAATCTGAGATGGATTAAATGGCTCAACAATTACATGTTCACTGTTAATCATATGCGCAATATTAGTAATATGAGTTATAACTTATTTTTCTATTTTTTCCGTTTTCACGTTGTCATCTCTTGAATTCTACTAGACCACAAGGGAAGTATACCGTTGAACCTACAGATATTTAGAACGCCAATCACAACTATTTCTCATTTCTCCCCGTTCTATCATCTATCTACATCCTTCTTTGCGGCCACCGAAGTACTAAAGAAGACTTTCTCTTTATAATCACCTAATCACCAAATGAATATTCTCATCATACCACACCTCATGTTTCAGCAAATTTTTATACGTCATCTGTGGATTCGTTTTGACAATACACAATATCTTTTCCGTAGTCTTATCCGTAGTCTTTTCAGGTGTCATTTATAACGTCTTTTTTGGCAACTTTTCTGACGCCTATATCTCCTCCCATTGGTCAATGATACCGCTCTCTTTACCGAACGAAACGCCAATCTTGTGTATCGGACGAGGATCCAATCCATACGGCATAGCATATCCCCTATCCTCTATCTGTTGCAATGCCTCACGAACTGGGCCTCCCAACTTAAATTCAAAGATATACACATGCTGCTTCGTTTCTACAATCAAATCTGCTCGACCTTGACTATTATGCTGCTCTACACGAACAGTATACGTACTAATCAAACTAAACAATAAATACAACGTATATTGAAAATGATATTCCTTATCCTTTCGCATCACATAATCAATGGACGACAAATAGGTATTCAGTACTTTTTGCAGCTTAGGCATATCATAATCGCGCAGACTATAAAACATATCACGCACCACACCACCAAAATCCTCCTTAACGACAAAATAACTATTACCCAACATCGTTACAAAGCCACGCTTCACCTCTACATTCGGAAAATCCAACCAATATAGATTTTCTCCATCCACTTGACGGTCTACGCTCTTAATAGTCAAATAACCACTCTGATACAGCATCGCCAATGGGTCTGCCACAGTAGCACGATAATCTATGAAATATGATGCCTCATACGCTCTGCTAAGCAATACCGACAAATCCACCTCTCTATTCTCCAACAAACGAATCAGATACATAGGAGTGCCAGATGCAAACCAATAATCCGATAATTCGCCCGACATGAACACATTCAGCAGACTAAATGGATTATACACATCCGTACACGCAGGACTAAAGTGATAACCATCGTAACGCTGCTTCAGCAACAACTTCATATCATCTCCACTCAAACCATACTGCGCCGTAAGTTCATCTATCGAACCCGCAAAATAAGCTGACAACTCCTGCTCTGTGATACCACAAATAGCCTCGTACTTGGGATTCATGCTAATATCCAATGGTTGATTAAAACCACTGAACACACTCACCTGCGAGAACTTGGTCACACCCGTCAGTAGCACAAAACGTAGATACTGATCAGCGGCCTTAAAAGCAGAGTAGAAGCCCTTTAGCACATTTCTATTTATCACTTCTTGCTCCTCGCCCAACACATCCAGCAATGGTTTGTCATACTCATCTATCAGTACCACGCATCGCTTACCCGTTTGCACATACGCTTGTTGCAGTACACGAACAAATCTGTCACCTATATTCTTAGCCTTATCTACAATATGATACTCGTTTTCCCATGTAGCCAATGCGTAATCCAACTTATTATCCAGTCCATCACTATCCGTGAAATTCACTCCGTTAAAATCTAAATGAAATACCGGATACTGTTGCCATTCATGCTCCAACGACATCACCTTCAGCCCCTCAAAGAGTTGCTTTTTTCCTCGGAAATACGCCTCCAAAGTCGAGAGCAATAGCGATTTGCCAAATCGGCGGGGACGACACAAGAAACAAATATGTTGTTGTGCCAATTCGTACATCAAATCGGTTTTATCCACATATACATACTCACGTTCCCGAAGCACTTCAAAGCTTTGGACACTGATGGGATATTTCTGTTGGTTCATCATAGATACGTGCATATTACTTCTAAACGCGACAAAATTACACATTTTTTCCGACATACGCAAATTTTTGTGGAAAATTAATACAAAAATGGAAGAAAATGAGGAAAATAATGTGCCCAGATTATTTTTACACCACAAAATTATAGGATATTGTAAAAATTCAACAATTTTTTTCTTAACAAAAATACGCTCGCAGCGTTTGCTATAAAAATATAAAAAATCAAGGGGCATTTTAAGACGAATTAACGTCAATTCAATCGTCAATTTTTGTCAATTTATGGATTTATATTGTTTTGGTTAGATGAATTGGCAAAGCCAATTAGTAAACCAAACAATAAATTCTTTCAGTAATTATTTCTTTTGTTTACCAATGCAGCGTACTGTATTGGTAGGCAAAACAAAAAAAGAACGCTATCTCAACACAACAAATCCCCACTCTACCAGCATGGGTAAAATGGGGACAAGTCTTGACTTATAGTCTATCGCCTAAGATATCATAGCATCATCGCTCAGTTCTCTTTCTTCTCTGAGTCGCTGAGCTCGCTCAAGGGATTCGGCGATGTGCGCTTGTTGTTCATAAGAGCACGCAAGATCAGCATCAGGATACGGATCAGGGCTTTCCAGTTGAATGTAGATTTCTTCATGCGGATTCTGTTTTATGTAGTTTAATAAATATGTGCGGAGTTCATTTAGACGCTTGCGGGAGGAGCACAAGCCTACCCAAACTCTCCCTAAAGGGAGGGGGTTTATATCTCCGACCAAAATACAACCTGTGGTGTGCTCGATGGTATTGCCCGCGTGGATGCGAATTCCAGAGCGAAAGCCACCACAAACAGGAGTATTATTACAACAACCATAACAACTTTGTTCAACAACATTCCGCTCGCCAACGCCGCGAGCGGCAAAGATTATTTGTTTTCCTTGAGCGCCCGAGGATGTTGATTCGGGCGCAAGTTGTTGATTTATGTTCTTATCTCGCCCAACAGGGCTCGAACGATCGCTTCGCAGTACGTTGATGTTGTTGGAGGTACAAATGCCTGTTTGTTTTTGGTAGCCAATGACATTATCAAGAATAGGCAATACTTCCTTGAAGTGGGGCGAATAGGTCATGTGCAGGCGGTAGAAACCATCGGGGATAGCGTAGGCCATGTGCTCCAAGGTGTGCATGGATAGGTGATACTGGTGGAGGCCTTCCTCGGTGATGAGGCTGTCCACGTAGAGGGTGCCCGTGAGGGCGGAGCCGTGGGGCTGATTGCGGATTAAACGGATTAGCATAAATGAAGGGTTTTTTAATAACAAAAATTATAAACAATTAGACCAAAAATTATCCAAAATTTAACGGGGTGATTTTTTTATACAAAAATACGCTTCGCTTCGCTTGCTACAAAAATATTAAAAAATAACAGGCCTCTAAGAACAGGGGTATTGTTTTAAAACAATTTACGTCAATTAGACGTCAATTATTTTCAATTCATGGATATATTTGGTGCTGATGCCACATTTCATTTA
>JAEIGA010015895.1_pt1 | contig 11455 bp, 12 predicted proteins | sample 9270691 | NCBI WGS metagenome assembly JAEIGA01 (sample SAMN17057246, study PRJNA624740) | gut metagenome | biome: biome; isolation source: fecal sample | host: Bos grunniens | place: China: Xizang | collected 2019
AGAAATATTGAAAAATATTTAAAAGATAAGTTATACAATTCAGGAGGTAAAATTATGACTAAATCTAAAGTATATTTCACAAAGACAATTACACCACAAGCAATGATTAGAATGTATGAAGTTCTTCAAAAAGAATTACCAGGAAAAGTAGGTATTAAAGTACATTCAGGTGAAGTTGGAAACCAAAACTTTTTACGTCCTTCTTTTATGAAAGATGTAATCCAACATGTGAATGGAACAATTGTTGAATGTAATACTGCATATCCAGGTAAACGTAATACTACAGAAGCTCACTGGGAAACTATGAAATTACATGGTTGGACAAATATTGCTGATGTTGATATTTTAGATGCAGATGGTGATGATGTATTAGAAATTAACGGTGGACAACAAATTGATAAAAACTATGTAGGAAATCATATGAAAAATTACGAATCTTTATTAGTGTTGTCTCACTTTAAAGGTCATCCATCAGGAGGATTTGGAGGAGCTCTTAAAAACATTTCAATTGGTTTAGCTTCTAGTCATGGTAAAGCCTATATTCATGGTGCAGGAGAACCTGAAAAGAAATGGACATCTGATCATGATTCTTTCTTAAGATCTATGGCAGATGCATCTAAATCAATTGTTGAATATTATCAAGGTAATATTGCTTATATCAATGTAATGAAAAATATGTCTGTTGACTGTGACTGTTGTGCAAAAGCAGAAGATCCTAAGGTAGCAGATATTGGTATTCTTTCATCTTTAGATCCTGTGGCATTAGACCAAGCTTGTTTAGATATGGTTTATAATAGTAATGACCCTCATAAAGATCATTTAATTGAAAGAATTGAATCAAGAAATGGAATTCTTACTGTAGAAGCAGCCGCAAAAATTGGTGTAGGAAGCAGAGAATACGAATTAATTGAACTAAAAACAATTAAATTTTAATAAGTAAGAAAGCCCAAAACTATTGGGCTTTTTTGGTAAATGTCGAAAAAATGCATGAATAAAAGCCCTTTCACGTGTAAATAATACTAATAAACAAGAAAAAAATATGAAAAAAAATAAAATAAAGGCTTAATTATGCTATAATTTTAATGTTTTGAAGAGGAGGTACTATGAATAAAGACCGATTGTTTAAAATTATATTATCATTATCACTATTATGTGGTTGTTCATCTAATACAGTATTAACACCTGAAACATTAGTTTTAACTCAACCAATTACTGATAGAGTTTCATATTTTGTTAGTGAAATTACTACAGAAACTTGGGAAGAAGGTAAAATGCCTGCTTTAGAATATGCAGATTATGAAGAAGGTATGAAGGGTATCAAATGGATTGCATCTTACGTAGAAGGTAAAAAAGCTACTGTTTCTGAAGATTATGTAATTACTTATGATCAAAACGGAAACCTGATTTCTAAAACACCAGTCATTGGAAGTAGAGTTGAAACAGAAGCTATTGCACCTAAAATGCAATTTGGTGGTAGCGCATCTAAGGGAAGTGAATTCTTTCCTAAAATGTATACATATGGTGTAGATTGTGCAGGATGTAATATGACTGCAAGTGGAAAAGGTGGAACAAGTGCTGGAGTTAGTATTAGTAAAACTGCAGTAAAACAACCAAATGGACAATGGAAAGATGGAATTAAGTATGGTGACTACTATATAGTTGCAGCGGATCCAAGTATTCCGTTATGTTCAATTCTAACGATTTACGATCACGGATTCTCAGGTAAAGGAATAACACCAGGAGTTCCTTTTAAAGCAATTGTTTTAGATCGTGGTGGTGCAATCAAAGGTGCTAAATTAGATTTATTTGTAGGAACAGAAAAATCTCATCAAATCAAAAATAATCGTAATGTCACAACTAAGGCAGTTATTACTCGCGTTGGTGGACGAGCTGGTTATAAAGCGTGTAAATTATAGAAAGAGTACTCTTTCTATTTTTTTTATGTTAAAATAAATATATGAAAATTAAAGAAATTATTATTGTGGAAGGAAAAAATGACACACACAAATTAAAGCAATACTTTGATTGTGATACTATAGAAACTCATGGATCTGCATTATCTGAAAGAACATTAAGAATGATTGAAACAGCTAATAAAAATAGAGGTATTATCATATTTACTGATCCAGATGCTCCAGGAGAAAGATTAAGAACGATTATTAATCAAAGAATACCAGGATGTAAAAATGCTTTTATTGATAAAAGAAAAGCAAAGACTACTAAAAAAGTTGGTATTGAACATGCTTCTTATGAAGATTTAAAAGAATCTCTAAATCATTTGATGACTTATACAAATGATTTAAAGGAAACTATATCATGGTTAGAATTTATTGAATTAGGATGTAGTGGACAAGATAATAGCTCAAACAAAAGAAGAATTTTAGAAGAATATTTGCATTTAGGACAAAGTAATGCGAAAAAATTATATAAAAGATTGAATATGATTCAAGTAACAAAAGAAGATTGTATTAAGATATTAGAGGAAAAGATATGAAAATAATTGCAACACCATCAAGAACAAAAGAAATATTAGATAAATTTGATTTATTTGCGAAAAAGAACTATGGACAAAACTTTCTAGTTGAACCTGGTATTGTTTCTAAGATTGCAAAACATGCGATAGTAAGTGATCACACTCTTGCTATTGAAATTGGTCCTGGTATTGGAGCTTTAACACAAATGCTATCACAAGAAGCTAAAAAGGTAATTGCATTTGAAATTGATGAGAGATTACCAGAAGTATTAGAATATTCATTAGAAGAATGTGATAATGTAGAAGTTATATTAAAGGATTTTATGGAAGTTGATTTACAAGAATTAGTTAGTCAATATCCAGATTATGATGTAGTAGTTGCTGCTAATTTACCTTATTATATTACGACTCCTATTTTATTTAAAATCTTTGAATCAAATGCAGATATTAAAAGAATTACAGTTATGATGCAAAAGGAAGTTGCAGATCGTTTTAGTGCGACTGTAAATTCTAAAGATTATAATGCATTAAGTGTTATTACTCAATATAGAGCAACGGTTAAACAAGTAGTAAAAGTTCCAAGAAATGTATTTAATCCAAAACCAAATGTTGATTCAAGTGTATTACAATTTGAATTTAAAGAAAAGGATATGACAGTTAATGAAGAATTATTCTTTGAAATGGTTAAAGCTTGTTTCAAACAAAGACGTAAAACGATTTTAAATAATTTTGGTGACTGGGTAAAAGATAAAGATAAAGCACGTATGTATTTAGAGGATGCAGGTATTGATGTGCAAAGAAGAGCTGAAAGTTGTACTTGTGAAGAGTTCATGAAATTATACAGGAGAATTGAAAATGAAACTATTTAGAAGAGCTTATGCGAAAATAAATGTTGCACTAGATGTAGTTAAAAGAAGAGAAGATGGTTATCATGAATTAGATATGATTATGGTACCAATTTCGTTATGTGATGATGTAAAGATTCAATTATCTAATAAAGATTGGTATACATGGAATTTAGATTTCCCTTTAAATGGTAAAAATACAATTGTAAAGGCTGTAAATCTAATGAGAGAAACTTATGGAATAGATAAATGTTTCCGTATTCATGTAAAGAAAAGAATTCCTACACAGGCAGGATTAGCAGGTGGAAGTACTGATGCTGCTGCAGTGATGCTTGCAATTCGTGATTTATGTAAATTAGAAGTTAGTGATGAAGAATTAGCTCAATTATCTAAACAAGTTGGTGCAGATGTACCTTTCTGTGTTATGAGTCAACCAAGTGTTGTACAAGGAATTGGTGAAGTATTAGAGCCATTTGAAGTTAATTGTGATTGTGAAGTTTTATTATTAAAACCATATAAAGGAGTATCTACAAAAGAATGTTTTGAATCTATACAATTTGATAATTGTATTCATCCTAATGTTTTAGAAGTAAAAAGATGTTTAGAAGAAAATGATTTTGAAGCATTACCAAAATGTGTTGGAAACACATTAGAAGAACCTGCATGTAAACTAGTTCCAGAAATTAAAACAGCTAAACAATATTTAATAGATTTAGGTTTTGAAGTTGTATGTATGTCAGGTAGTGGATCTACTATTTTCGCATTAACAAGACAACCTGAATTAATAGAAAAAGTATTTAATGATGAAGATTATAATGATTGGTTTAGATATAAATGCAGAATTTTAAAGAAATCTAAATAATATTATAGGAAAAGACTTTAAAAACGAATGGTTTTTGGTTAAAATAATATTGTTATAAAAGGAGAAAATTTAAAATGATAAATCAAAATTTTCAACGTTTTATAGATAATAATGTAGAATTCATTGATATTAATCGTGTAACGATTGGTGATGAAGTTGAAATTGGAGAAGGTACTGTTATCTATCCAAATGTCACATTATTAGGTAAAACGAAAATTGGTAAAAATTGTAAGATATTACCTAATTCATTTTTCGAAAATGCTATTATTGGAGATGAAGTAACTATTGATTCATCTAAAATTATGGATAGTGAAGTGAAGAATGGATCATCTGTTGGACCTTTTTCACATTTAAGAATGAATACTGTTGTTTATGAAAATTGCCGAATTGGTAATTTTGTAGAATTTAAAAATTGTAAATTTGGAAAACGTAGTAGTTGCGCACATCTAACTTACTTAGGAGATTGCGAAGTAGGTGAAAGAGTTAATATAGGATGTGGAGTTGTTACTTGCAATTATGATGGAAAAGTAAAAAGTAAAACAATTATTGGAAATCATGTATTTGTAGGTAGCAATGTCAATTTAATTGCACCGGTAACAATTGGCGATGATGTATTACTAGCTGCTGGTTCTACCATTACAAAAGATGTAGAAACAGGAGATATGGGTATTGCTCGTAGTCGTCAAGAAAATAAAGAAAATTATGGTTACAAATTCTTTGATAAATAGTGGGGGTAAAAATATGATTAAAGATACTGTTGTTTTCGCATTAACATCAAGTGCTGATCTTGCAAATGAGATTGCACAAGAATTAGGAATTCCTCTAGGAAGTTGCGACGTAATGCACTTTGCTGATGGTGAAATCTTAGTTCAATTAGGAGAATCTGTTCGTGGTAAAAACGTTTATATCGTTCAATCTACATGTAGTCCAGTTTCAAGCAATTTAATGGAATTATTGATTGCAATCGATGCATGTAAACGTGCAAGTGCACAATCTATCACGGCTGTAACTCCATATTATGGATATGCTCGTCAAGATAGAAAAGCTCGTCCTAGACAACCAATTACATCTAAGTTAGTAGCATCTTTATTAGAAACTGCTGGTGCTACACGTGTTATGACAATGGAATTACATGCTACTCAAATCCAAGGGTTCTTTGATGTGCCAGCGGATGATATTTCATGTTTACCAATTATTGCTAACTATTTTAAAGAAAAAAATATTGATAATGTAGTAGTCGTATCACCAGATCACGGTGGAACAACTCGTGCTAGAGCTTTGGCACAATCATTAAATGCACCAATTGCTATTATTGATAAGAGACGTCCAAAACCAAATGTAGCAGAAGCTATGAATATTATTGGGGACGTTGAAGGAAAAGTTGCTATTTTAGTTGATGATATCGTAGATACAGCTGGAACTTTAGTTGCAGGTGTTGATTTATTATACAAAATGGGTGCTGTAGACGTTTATGCATCTTGTGCACATGGTGTATTATCAGGACCAGCTATTGAAAGATTAGAAAAATCAAGAATTAAGGAATTCGTTTGTACAAATACAATTCCACAATCTGAAAAACAAGCTCAATTATCAAAAATGAGAGTGTTATCAGTAGGACCATTATTAGGACGTATTATTAAAAGTATTGAAGAACACCGTTCAATTAGCGAAGTTCTAGAAACGTTTAATAAATAATGAACTGGTTACTATTAACAACTACAGTTAAACAAACTGAAGAAATACATTCATTTTTTGAAAGTATTGTACATCTAATCGTTCCAGAAATTATTGGTATTATCGAATTAATGGGAATTTTCATTATCATCGTAGGTTCATTAAAAGCTTTTGTAATGTATATTAACAGTTTAATCAAACATACTCATTATCCAGTTAAATTATCATTAGGAAATGCTTTAGCTTTAGGATTAGAATTTAAAATGGGTTCAGAAATTCTTAAAACAGTAACAATTCGTACTATTGATGAAATTATGATTTTAGGCGCAATTATTGTTTTAAGAGCATTGTTATCTATTTTAATTCACTATGAAGTTAAAAATGAAAAAGCTCATAATAAGAATATAGCTGATATTGATTTCTAAAAGTAAGTCACTGACTTACTTTTTTTTGTAATAATTTTATGAAAACATTTTCATAAATATGTTGTAAATATTTTCTTGACATATATTTGAAAAAGGATTAAACTTAAATCATCATCAAGGATGAAGAGTAGTAATTTTTGAAAAGTTAAAGAGAGTCAATGGTTGGTGTGAATTGATACTGGAAGAAAATGAACGAGCTTCGGAGATGTTACCGTATGACAGTAAGGTAACTGTATAACTCGCATTAAGAGTAGAGGTGGCCAAAATTATAATATTGGCAACTAGGGTGGTACCGCGATAACATGTCGTCTCTAGAATTAGAGACGGCATTTTTTTATTCAAGGGGTGAAATTATGAAACGACGACGATGTGGTCATTTAAATATAATAAATCATAAAATGGAATATATATCAAAAAGAAAGAAAGAGGAAAAGTATTATGAAAAAATTAGTTAAATTATTATTAGTAGGACTTATGTCATTAACATGTGTTGCATGTGGTGGAAATAACGATAAAGAAGATCAAGTATGGTCTGATCAATTAATTAAAGAAGGAGAATTAGTAGTTGGTATTTCTCCAGACTATCCACCATATGAAACTATCGATGAAAATGGAAATATGGTTGGTTTCGATATCGATATGGCTGAAGAATTAGGAAAAATTATGGGTGTTAAAATTGTTTGGGAACAAATGTCTTTCGATACTATCGTAGATGCTGTGAACTTAGGACAAGTTGACTGTGGTATTGCTGGATTTACTTATGATCCAGAAAGACAAGTATTATTCTCTGATTACTATTTAAAATCTGCACAAGTAGTTTTAGTTAAAAAAGATGCTGGAATTACTACAGTTGCTGATTTAAACGGAAAATATGTTGGTGCTCAATTAGGAACAACTGGTGAAGATTGTGCTAAAGGTATCGAAGGTGCAAATGTTGATTTAAATAAAGACGCTAAATTATTAGTTGAATCATTAAAAGCTAGTCAATTAGATGCAGTTGTTATCGATATTTTAGTAGCTCAAAACTATGTAGCAAACGATTCTACATTAACAACATTAGATGAACCATTATTAGATGAAGAAAACGGAATTATTACTTCTACAGCTAATGAATTATTAATGGCTAAATTAAACGAAGCAATCGCTACTTTCAAAGCTAGTGAAGCTTATACAACACTTAAAAACAAATGGGGAATGTAATTTCCCCTTCATTTATGAGGAGAGAACATGAATTTACAAGATTATATTAGTAAATGTGCAGAAATATTTTCAAATCCTAATAACTGGACAATGCTATTACAGGGAGCTTTAATTTCATTATTAGTTGCAACTTGTTCTTGGTTAATCGGTATTGTATTAGGAGTTATTGGTGCTGCATGTAAATTAAGCAAAAATAAAATATTAAGATTCTTTGGGAATGTATATGTAGAAATTGTTCGTGGGACACCAATGTTACTACAAATTCTATTATTCTATTTAGTATTACCAACGATTATCACATTAATTACAGGTAAACCATTTAGAGTAAATAAATTATTAATTGGTATTATCGCGATTGGAATTAACTCTGGAGCTTATTCTACAGAATTAATTCGTTCAGGTATTATGGGAATTGACAATGGACAATGGGAAGCTTGTAAAGCATTGAATTTAAACTATATTCAAACAATGCGTTATATTATTTTACCACAAGCATTCAAACAAGTTGTTCCACCGATGGTATCAGAATTTATTACATTAATTAAAGATAGTTCATTATTATCAACAATTGGAGTAATGGATTTATTATATAGTGCACAAGTAACAGGTGCTAACTATTATAACTACTTACCACCATTACTAATGGCAAGTTTAATGTATTTAGTAATGACATTTGTTGTGTCATTTGCCGCTAAGAAAGTTGAAAGGAGGTTAGCTGAAAGTGATTAAGGTTGAAAATGTAACAAAAACATTTAATACAAGTTTAAAAGCTTTAAACAATGTATCTTTAAATATTGAAAAAGGAGAAATTGTTTGTTTGATTGGGCCAAGTGGTTCAGGAAAAAGTACTTTATGTCGTTGTATTAATGGATTAGAAATCGTAGATCAAGGTAAAGTTATTATTCAAGGTCAAGAAATTGATTATAATAACGAAAAACAAGCAGCTATCGCTCGTAGTAAAATGGGATTTGTATTCCAACACTTTAACTTATTTCCACACTTAAGTGTATTAGATAATATGATTCTTGCACCTATGCAAGTATTAGGAATGTCTAAAGAAGAAGCAACAAAAAAATGTGAAGAATTATTAGAAAGAGTAGGATTATCAGATAAAATTAATGCTTTCCCTAAAAAATTATCAGGTGGACAAAAACAACGTGTTGCAATTGCAAGAGCATTAATGATGAATCCTGAAATTATGTTATTCGATGAACCAACTAGTGCATTAGACCCAGAAATGGTTGTCGAAGTATTAGATGTTATGAAACAATTAGCTCATGAAGGAATGACAATGGTTGTTGTTACTCACGAAATGGGATTCGCGAAAGAAATCGCAAATCGAGTAGTATTCTTAGAAGAAGGAAAAATCATTGAAGAAAATACACCTCAACAATTCTTTACAAATCCATCTAGCCAAAGAGCTCAAGAATTCTTAAGAAAAGTATTATATTAAGATGAAACTACAACCATTTAAAGCGGAACAATGGATTAATGATCATGAAAATGATTGTAAATACAATCTAACAGAATCATGTGTCCAACCATTTAAAATGGATGAGTTATTGAATTTATTGGGGATTAAAGATAAATATATTGAAAACTTATTAAATACTACATTAGATTATGGTCCAATTAATGGTAGTGAAGATTTAAAACTACAAATTAGTAAATTATATGAAAGTGTAAGTATTGATAATATCGCATTAGCACAAGGTGGTAATAATGCGAATATGTTAGTATTTATGGAATTATTTGATGAAAATGATGAAATAATTACTTTTACACCAAGTTATGAACAATTTTCTTCATTAGCAAAAAGTATTCATGCAAATGTAATATCATTACCATTATATGAAGATAAAAACTGGAAGTACGATATAATTGAAATTGAAAAAAACATTCATGAAAATACAAAAGCAATTGTAATTATCAATCCAAACAATCCTACAGGAACAGTATTAAGCGAATCTGATTGTTTAGAACTAGTAGAACTTGCAAGAAAATATGATTTATATATACTTTCTGATGAAGCATATCGTGGAATGATTGTCGAAGGATATGAAGCAAAAAGCTTTGCAGATTACTATGAAAAAGCAATCGTTACATCTGGATTAAGTAAAACATATGCTTTACCAGCACTAAGAATTGGATGGATCGTTGGTCCAAAAGATTTTATTGATCGAATTATTATTCGTAGAGATTATGATATTATTTCATTATCGAAAATGAATGATATGCTTGCAGGTGAAGTATTAAACCAAAAAGATAAAATTATAAAACGTAATCTTGATATTTGTTTAGAAAATAGAAAAATAATTCAAGAATGGATTAAAACTGAACCACATATTACGAATGTATTTACACAAGGTACAACACAGTTAATACATTATGATATAGATATGTTAAGTGTTGATTTTGCGGAATTAATTCAAAAAGAAACGGGAATCTTCTTTGTTCCTGGATCTTGTTATAACGCGGAATATCATTTGAGATTAGGTGGAGGTTTAAATCCAACTATATTAAAAGAAGGATTAGAAGAATTTTCTAAATGGCTAAGAAAATTTGATTAATAAATAAGGGCGAGTTTATACTCGCCCCTTTATTATATTTTGAATAATTAAACTAATTTTTTAACGTATCCGTTATTTGTTTTAATAAACCCAACTTTTTCCATATAAACTTGATGAACTTCAGTAAATTGTTGAGAATAAACAATTTCGTGGATGTTTTTTGATGAAAGTTGTGAATATAAGAATGTTCCTACTGAACAATCACGATATTCAGGTGTTGAATAATCGATAATAATATTAAGTACTCCATTGTTTTCTTCACCCACTAATAAACCTGCAGGTTTTCCATCACAACATACAATATAAGCTTTTTTACCATTTGAATCATCTTTGTTGAATCCAGGGAAATTAGTTTTAATATCATCAGAATAACGATTTAAGAAATAATCTACTAATGAATCATTTGTATTTCCTTCAACTAAATCATAAACTTGTTTTGTTTTAAGTAATTTGAATAAATTATATGCATTGATTATAATCAAGCACCCATTCATTAATACTAATGGAAATGCTCCAACTATAAGTGCGTAAGTTCCTGAAACAATACTACCAATTGTATTTACTATTCTTAGCTTAACAATTGATGACATTAACATAGATACTACGACTAATGCAGATCCAATATAACCAAAAATTTCAATTAAAATTGCTGTATCCATAATATTTCTCCTATTTATTATAAATGTTATGCAGTTCATAATATAAATAAAAAGTGAATATTATAATCACTTTTTTATTTAATATTCTATTCCTCAACAATAATATTGTATCATAAAAAAATTTTTATTAAAAGACTATACATATATTAGTTTAGATGTATTATATAAGTGAACAAAGACATACCGAAAGGAGAGATGTCTATGAAAGAGGTACTAAAAGAAATTTAGTTCGTTTCCTGTATTGGATGACAACCAATATGAGGAAACTAAAAAATGTTTGTTAAGAAAGATCGTCTAGTAGAGGGTAAACCAATGGACAAGAAAGGTTTTAACTAACAATTGAATATTTAAAAATCTACCAATGTGTAGAAAACTAGATACAGTTCTAAAAGTGAAAAAATAAAGAGAAATCGATATTGAATCGTTGACGAATCGAAAGTGATTTCAAAATAGATACAATTGAATAGATGTGCTTACTGTTGGAAAGAAGAATATAAGAAAGTTGGGTAGTAAAAAGTAAGTACTGGAAAATAATAATAAATAACGAGGAATATTAAATTCCTCGTATTTTTTATATTTGAATCATTTCATCTAAACTAAATGAATAAAGATAAGTAGTTACTTTTTTATGTTTAAATAATGATTCAATTGCTAATCTATATGCCTTAATTTGTGGAGTATAACGATCAACTAATACTTCTTTATTATCTACACGGTCAGATTTAAAATCTATAATTGTAATTTCAT
>JAEIGA010015896.1_pt1 | contig 11455 bp, 17 predicted proteins | sample 9270691 | NCBI WGS metagenome assembly JAEIGA01 (sample SAMN17057246, study PRJNA624740) | gut metagenome | biome: biome; isolation source: fecal sample | host: Bos grunniens | place: China: Xizang | collected 2019
CCAGCGCATCATACACTTTTGCCATCTGCTCACCCGTGGCGGGCGGCAGTTCAAGGAAGATGCTCGGGTTGCCGTACACATCCAGAAAGGCATCCCATCCGTGGATGGCGTGCATCTTGTCCACTATCAGAAACATGCAGGCCAAATCAATCGGACGAGCTTCGCGCACAATGATGCACTCCTTCTCCATCTCTTCCAGCGTGCTGTAGGTCGCATCTGCCTTGGCATTGTACATCCACGGCCCGCGGCGCACAGGGCGCGCAAGGCACCACGGCTCGATGACTTCCCAGCGCATCCGCTGCATGTTGCCGGTGATTTCCAGCGCAGCCACGCCGCGGAAGTCTGCCATGCCCAGATGCACCAACGCATCCTCCAGATTCTCCACGGCATTGAACACCGTTCGCAGGTAGGTCTGCTGAAGCTCAGCCTTGCGGGCGCGCTCCGCATCATCGCCTATGGCTTCCGCATCCGTCAGTATCGCCCAGGGCATATCAGCCAGGGCGCGCTGCCGCTTATCCAGCACGGTCATCAGCGTGTCATCCGTTTCTTCCAGCTGTTCCCACACACGTTGCACGTCTGCCAGCTCGCCGCGCCGCCAGGCCTCATACAGCTCCACAGCCCGCTGCGGCGTCAGCCAGGGCAGCTCGTTCCGCTGCTCACGCTGCGCCAGCACATCAAGCATCAGCCCCGTCACATTCACCTGCTCACCCGTGCGGGCAAAAAGATGCCGCGCCGCATGCCCGAAACGCTGCGCTATCCTGTCAGCCATCCGCTGAATCCCTTGTTTGATATTCATCATTTTTTCAGAAATCGGTTCACGGCGCCGGGCCAGCCGGTGCCCATCTTGCCATCATGCGCGGCCACCCCGCGCGCACCCTGCGCCATTACCGCGCTTGTCTCGGCGTAGCGCCGCAGGCGCGTAGACGGACCCAGCACGCCGATGTGCCCGCAGTCTGCCCCCGGCTTGGCCGCATGCAGCGCCAGTGCCAGCGCCCAGAATCGGTCAGCGTGGCCGTCAGCCCCGCGCTCGCCTTCATAGCGCACATTCCCCGCACTCGTGGTGCTTTTGCGTATCTTGCGCAGGTCAGCCACCAGCTCAGGCCGCGCAGGCATCCGCAGCGCGCCATCTTCCATGCAGCGCCGCAGCGTCACCGCTAAATCTTCCTTCACACCGCTGCTGAACACCACCTCCTCCACCTTGCCGCCGTGGCGGCGGCGGGCTTCCTCAGCCAGCTGCGCGCCGATGCCCGTGGCATCTATGCACACACGCCGCACATGTGGCAGCACCGCATACCGGTCCAGCATCGCCGCCTGTTCGTGGAAGGGCGCATTCTTCATTTCTATCATGCGGCGTGTAATGCGCCGCCCGCCGTCTCGTTCCACAATGAAAAGCACGGTCAAGTCATGCTTGCGGCCAATATCCATGCCCGCAAAGTATTCTTTGCGCGGGTCAAGGTCCAGCTCCCACCGTTCATCTGCCGGCATGCTGCACGCATCAATGAGGTCATAGCTGATGAACGCACTGGCATCATCGCTGGGTTCGCACATATACTCCTGCCGGAAACTTTCTTCATCTATGCAGCCGCTGCGGATGAAATCAAAGTACGCGGCCTCGTCCATCTCCTGCCGCGGGTCATCCTGCGGCAGCTTCGCCTTCAGCTTCCGCAGAAATCCCTGGTTCAGCGCATCTTCCAGCGTCACCCGGTGCAGGCTGATGCCCATCGGGTTCCCATTGTGGCGGATGTCCTGAATCAGCTGATTAAAAAGATTCTGGCTGCCGCGGTGTGTCGATATGATTTCCAGCTGGCCGCCCCAGGTGATGCCCGGGTACGCAATCGCCCACAGCTTGCGCGGGTCAGGGTGCAGCGCAAACTCATCCAGCACGCGATCGCCTCGCTTGCCCGCCTGCGCGTCAGGGTTGCTGCTCATGCTGTGGATGCGGCACCCGTTGGCCATCGCCAGCACATACGCGCTCACCCGCTTTTCATCATCCACCACTTGCAGCCCCATATCCGTGGCCGCTATGTGCAGGATGTTGGCAAAGTGATTGCAATCTTCCTTGAACAGCCGCGCCTGCAAATCATCACGGCTGCTTATCCACGCATCACCGCGCGCCGTGTCTATACTCTTGCGCCGCACCAGCGCATAGGCCGTTGCCCAGCTCATGCCAATCTGGCGGCTTTTCTCTATCAGCTTCAGCCGGCTGCCATCCTTAATCCACGCCGCCTGATACGGCAGAAAGAATGAATCATCCTCCTTTTTCGGCACGATAATCTGCGGCGCGCATGCAGCAGCCGGCACCGCAGCGGGCGCTTCCGCGTTCGCCTTGGTGCTTCGCTTTCTCGCTTTCGGCTGTTCCTTTTTCGTCTGCATTGCGTCCTGAAAAAAACTTCATGATTCATACTTACAGCAGGCCGAGCGCTTCCTCGGCCAGCGCCAGCGCTTCAGGTGACAAGCCGCCGCTGGCGCGCTTGCTTTCCAGCTGTTCGCGCACAGCATCAGCCTGCGCAGCCTTGCGTTCGGTCAGGGTCAGCTTTCGTTCATTCTGCTGCACGGTTTCCCCGGCTATCATCAGCTTGTACAGCTCGGCCAGTTCCTTCACATCCACCGCGCACGGTCCCGTGGCCAGCTCAAACACACGCGCCGCTATCGCACGGTGTGCAGCCGGTGCCACGTCATCCGCATTCACCGCATTCAGCGCAGCGGCGGCTTCCTGCGTGTAGCGGTAGCGCTCAGGCAGCACCCGCTTGCGGTAATACTTGCTCAGCGCCTGCGGCGTCATCTTCACACCCCGCGCTTCCAGCCAGCCGCAGGCATCTTCCAGCGTGCAGCTGCCCGCCATCAGCATGCGGTTCAGCTCTTCCAGCTGCTCAGCCGTCAGCCCGGCCAGCTTGCTGTCCGCCCTCAGTTTTTTCTGGTGTGTAGGTGTGGCCATCGCTTGAAAAAAGTTAATCTGCCAGGCGGGCGCGCCCGATGCCGGTGATGCTCCAGCGCACCCCGTCCAGGCTGCCGTCATCCCGGTGTATGCACGCATCATTTTCCAGCCGTGCCAGCACTTCGCGCAGCTCGCCCTCCGTGGGCGCAGGGTACACCGCCAGCCGTACTGCGGCATACAGCGCGGACTGCGGCTGCTGGTAGCCGCTCAGATTCCCCAGCACTTCCAGTATCGTGCGCATCAGTATGCGCCGGCGTTCATCACTTGTCATCATGGCGGTGTAAAAGTAGGTTCAGAATTTCCTGCTGTGTATTGTCAATTTTATCCAGCTTGCCCCGCATCTCGGAAAGCGTGATGGTGGCATTGTTGATGCGGGCATGCACCCCCTTGAAATTGTCGCGTACTTCGCCCTTGTAGTTTTCAAATTCGCGCTTCGTCACATATTCTGCGCTGTGTTTCACTTCCAGCGGCTGCGGCTCCACGCGGATGGCCTGCATCTTCTTGCAGCCCTGCCACCCCAGCGCCGTGCCGCCACCCAGCAGACTCGCCACCATCAGCACCTGATACCACGTCAGCCCACTGTCAGCATTCATATCCTGCCCGCCGGCGGCGCTACCCGCAGCACCCGCAGCGGTAGCAGAAACGGAAGAACTATCTGCCGCCATGCAGCATCCGGCCAGTAATACCACAATCAGAAATAGATGCCTTGCAGTTTTCATGGCAGCAGATAGTCCAGAATCCCGTTCACATACGCATCGGCTATTTCTTCCATGCGTTCCGTCACAATTTCCATATCTTCCGGCGAGGTCACAAAGCCATTTTCACCCAGCACCGCCACACACCTCGTGCGGCTCAGGATGGCCAGACCCTTCCGCTGCACCGTGCTGTCTGCACGCCCCGGCAGCATCGCCACCAGATACCGCGCTATGCACCGCGCCAGCTTGCACCCGGCTGCGCTCGTATAAATAACATGCGCGCCGCGTGCGCGCGGGTCAGCTTCCAGCACCGGGCGTTCATACTGCTCGCCAAATTCATCATAGGCCAGCTCGTAACCCACCACACGCTGGCAGCAGTCACTGTGCAGGCTGATGAGAAAATCCACCCCGTCCGCATTCACCGCACCCACGGTGCGGTTCAGGTCCGTGCGGTTATCCACCGCGGGGAAATCATACACCGTCACCCGCAGCCCGCGGGCGCGCAGCTTCCCGGCTATCACACCCGCCAGCTGCACATTCAGCTCGTGTTCATCATAGCGCCCGCAGCGCGCACCCGTGCCCGCTGCATGGCCGATATCTATTCCGCAGTGTATCATGTCACTTTTTCCTTACTTCGTAATTCGTACTTCGTAATTCGTACTTCAGATTGCGGGGGACGGAATCGAACCGCCGGCCTGCGGGTCATGAACCCGCCGAGCTGCCACTGCTCCACCCCGCGCTTTTCGGGGACATGCCGCCCCGCCCACCCGTGGCGGGGCTTTACCATGTCCCACCACCGGCTGCCCCCTGCCTGCTTTTGTGGAAACCCGGCAGGGCGCCCCGTGTGGTTGCCCCTTCACCTTACCACACACGCCCCTTTTCTCAAAATGCCTGCGGTATCTCCCGTGCGCTATGTGCGCTCCGTTCCCTTTGTCTTAAAAAGTTTATTTTGCCACCACGCGTTTTTTCTGTTCCGTTTGCTCAAAAGCCTGTTAAAATAAACAACGTGGAAACCCAATCATGCCAGCCCTTGCCCGCACCGCGCGGCGTTACCGTCCAGCATGCCGCACGCATGCTTCATTACTCTGCCATGACCATCCGCCGCATGATTGCGGATGGCACCCTCGTGGCGTGGAAACCACGCGGACCCCGTGGCCGCAAGTGGCTTATTGATGAAATCTCCCTCGGCACCCTTCAGGCCGCACTTATTCAGGCCGCACGCCGCAAGGCTGCACCCGTCCAGTCCGCCCTGCTGCAAGGTGAACTCCCCCTGGGCTGGTGAGCGGCGCAGCTTCGGAGCCGCGAAACCTCGGCGTAGCTGAAAAGGGTTCGCCTTTTCAGCGTAGACGGGTCAAGCCCACCCCTTTTTCATGGTACTAAAAAGCCCCGCGGGCACTTCGCCCCGGGGCTGATTCTTTTTGCGCCATCACTTCATCTGCGGCTTCCATTTGTTCATCCGTTTGAACACATCCGCGTATTCTTTCAGCGCATCCTTTTTGCCGATAAGCTGGCAGCACCACAGCGTTTGAATCCACGCACGGCGCACGGCGGCGTCTTTCTTTTCGCGCATCTCAATCATCTGCGCCACGCTGCGCTCGGTGCCTGTGCGATCCATGAATCGCGCCTTGCCATCCACCTGCCAGAATTCCAGCTCCATATCCGTGCCGCTCACGCGCCCCTTCTTTCGTTCCCGATACGCCGAACCGCCGCCCGGTACATAATACAACCCCATCAGCTCAGCCAGCAGCGCATCCTGCATCACTTCCGGCATGCGCTGCATCCGGCGCCGCGCCGTCTGCCTGCACACTGCTGTGACATCATCCGCGCAACCTTGCAGCACGGCATGCACGCCCGCATGTTCCATGGCTTGCTTTACTTTCACCCATTCCGCGTATTCTTTCGCGGGCTTTTCGTACACAGTCTCGCACCACCCGTACTCCACGCCATCCGCGCCAATAAATCGGGAGCCTTCACTCACCCGGTAGAAATGCACCTTTTCCTTTTTGTGAAATTCCGCCTTGTTTCCATACGCCGGCTGGCCTTTTGTCTGGTAACATAGCCCCAGCACTTCAGCGATGAGCGCCCAGCGCGTTTTCTTGCTCAGCTTCCGCATGGATGCTTGCGCCGCCCGCACCTCCTTCTTCACTTCTTCACCCACGCGCACTTCCGGCGCATACTTTGCCTGCACAGGCGCCATCAGCGCGCAGGCCGCCAGCATTATCATCAGAATCTTTTTCATGGCTTTTTTGTGTACGCGTACAGTTTCTGCAACGTTGCATATTCTGTACGCGTACAGTTTTGATTAAAAATTTTTTGACAGAATTGCATTTGCTTCACTTATTAGCGGAAGCACTTTTTTCATAGCTTGCAGCTTTTCTGCCATGGACGCAAGCTCGGCAGCGTTTGCAATATTATCAGAAATCTGATTTTCATCTTCGCCAGTAAGCAGCTTTTCCATCGTTACCCCCAATGCACGCGCCAGCAAGAAAAGGCTTTCCGCATTCGGCAGGCCTTTTCCTTTGCAATACGTTGATATAGCGCTTTGTTTGATGCCCGTAGCTGTAGAAAGCGCAAGCTGTGTGTAGCCGGCAGCCTTCATGGAGACGGCCAGCTGTGCAGAAAATGTTTCAAGAAAATTCATAATTCTGATATTTCACCGTTGACTCGGTATCATAGTTCTGATATAAGATTTCTGTACGGAACAACATTTACGCGCATATTTTATCACAAAACCATGAAAACGCAAGAACCAATAACCCCCACCTGGCTGGTGAATCGCGGATACAACATCGCGCAGGCTGCTCGAAAAATAGGCCGCAGCGCAGCACACGTCAATATGGTCATCCATGGAAAACGTGAAAGCGTTGCCGTATTGAACGCATTGCGCTCGCTTCCTGAAAGGCGCTTTGAACCCCGTGAAGCTATCACCACTCGCTGAGCCATGAACCGCCGGAAGCTCACCATCACCCGCGCCGCCACGGCGCAGGAAGCGCGGGCACCCCGCGTGCGCATCGGCTGCAGCTGCGCCCTGCTGCTCCTGCTGCTGGCAGACCTCATCCTGCGCGCCATTGTTCACCTGTTCACCCTTTGCACCCGCTAATACCATGTCCTACATTCCCCCATACCCCCAATTCAGCCCTTTCAAATTAACGGAAGAAAATCATTTTCGCTTTAGTTGCTATCTTTACAAGCAGTTCCAGCTGTTTCATAACTGGCCGAACATAAAACAGGCATTAAAAAAGGACTGGCTGCACGGTTCTGTAATCCCTGGCTATGAATCTCGGGATGAAATCACATTAAAATCCGGCTTTCCTATCGGCTGGCAGCAATGCAACTTTGCCAGCGCCGTAGCCGAGCTCGACTCCATAACCAGGGCCGGCCTAGATGAAGAAGTGCGGCAGATTCGGCAAAACTGGTTTTGCTCACCACCTCCCGCACCGGCAGCCGAGCCCGCAAATAAGCAAGTAATTGCCCAATGCACACGCACCAGCGCAGACATGAAATGGCTGCACCGCCTGCTGTGCGACCTCGGCCTTGCCGGCTGGCTGAAACGCACCGCTGAAGCCGGCATGACCGTCAACCATACCCGCACCCAGCTGCTGCGCTCCGAAAACGGCCAGCTGGAGCTGCGCATCCTGGCCGAAATGGCACCCGTTCAAGAAAATCAGCCGCCTACCGCCTGACCCGGCGCGCCCTCTCTCTTAATTCTTAATTCGTAATTCTCCATGCGCACCCTCGTTCTGAACCTTGGCACCATGGACGCTGATGCCGTACTCTGCGGCGGCCAGTCCGCCATCCTGCGCCGCATCATGCCCGCAGGCTGCCAGCCCGGCATGCGCGTCATCTTTCACCATAATGGCTTCATGGTAGGCGAGGCCGTCATCGCCGCCGCCTACACCGGCACCGCCGAAAACATCGCCACCCGCTTCGCCACCGCTGCGTGGAAATCCGTATCAGACGCCGCCGAACTGCTGGATGGCGCGCGCCACCCCGGCGCCATCATCCTGCACAGCCCGCAGCGCTATGAACCCGCCCGCCCGTGGCGCGGCATTCAACCCCTCGGCCACCTTTACATTTAACCCACACCACCCACCGCTATGTTCATCGACTTCATCACCGATCTGTTCAAGTTCATCTTCTACACAGCCGCCGCCATCTTCACGCTGGCCAGCCTCCCCTTCATCATCGCCCATGTGGCGGAATCTGATGAAAGGGAAGAATACCCCCACAGCGGATTCTGCCCGGATTGCCCGGAATGGATAGCCCCCGAGGACATGATGGATGATTACACGCACCACATCGCCCCCGTGCAGGAAGATGCCATGGAAGATTCCGCCGAACAGCGCACCGCCGCCCGTAAATGAAAACACCCCGCAACATCTACCCGCTGACCCGCAGCGGGCGCACCTCTTACGCCGTGCAGTTCAGGCTCGGCGGGCTGCGGTACTGGCGCCTGTTCAGCCCGCAGGTGTACGGCAGCGAGCAGGCCGCGCTGGATGTTGCCACCGCCAAGCGCGACCGCATCCAGTCCGCTCTGGACCACGGCGCTGATGCCGCCTGGCTGTTCTACGTCTACGGCGGCGCAGACCGCCCGCACACTATCCCCCAGAACTTCATCTGGCAATGATTGCCACACACCTTTTTTTACCATGAAAACACAAACAGAAAACACCACCACCGCCACCCCCGCAGAACTCATACCTGCAACCCCCACCACCATGTGCCCCCCGCGCTCTCAGTTCACGCTGGCGCAGCTCACCACGGCAGGCAATAACCTGACCCGCGGGCTCGTCACCAGCGCACAGCAGATGCTGCGCCTTCAGGTCAGCATGCTTCACAGCGTGGTGGCCATGGGCTTCATTCTCGGTGAAGCCCGCCGCCTGCATTTTGGCGACTTCACCAAAATGTTCCCCAAAAAACAGGGCGATGAAATCAAGCCCGGCATGTTCGTCTGCTCCCACAGAACGGCGCACAATTACATCCGCACGGCAGATGCCATCTGGCAGCGCGCCGCCGCCGCAGGTAAGGCCGCCGAACTGGAGCAGCAGGTCAGCGCCTACATCGTGGATGCGCAGACCTTTGACGCCCCACAGCGTGAAATCCCCGTGCTGCATGAGCTGGTGAACACGGAATGGGTCAGCATGCACCAGGTCATGGTGGAGCTCGGCGTCATCAAGCCCGCCCGCCACAAAGCACTGGCCAATGAACAGCCCGCCGAGCGCCCCGTCTCTGAGGAGCTGGCTGACCTTGTGAAAAACGCATGGGAAAACACATCAAACGCCCTCGACGTCTGGCGGCACCTCATGAAAACAGATATCCCCCGCCTGAACCTTCAGCAGCGCCACACCCTGCGCAATGAACTCAAAAGCGTGCTGGCAGAACTGGACCGCATGGAAACCGCCGCACCCGAGCTCGGGGTGGGCGTACCATCGGGAAGCCCCCTGGCTTAATTCGTAAATCATAAAGCCGTCCCTCATCATGAACCATCAGGAGTTTGACCATTACATTCAGCAGGATGCCGTGCTGGACCTGCTCATCTTCAGCGAGGTCATGGATGACGTGCTGCTGGCCTTGAATGAGGGGCGGCTGCACCCCCGCATGGTGTGCGCGGAGGATGACACCGCCGCACGCCTTGCCGATATCGCCAACCATGGCCGCCGGCTCATTGCCGCGCTGGACCATCTGCTTGAAGATTGAACCATGAAAACAGACATTTCATCCCTGCCCATATCGCTGGATGCCCGCATGCGCGGCAGCCTGCTGGAAGAATGCTGCCGCCGCGTGCAGCAGCACCCCGGCAGCCGCGCAGATGCGCTGGCATGGGGCGTGCAGTGGCTCGCCGGGCAGGGCGTCACCACTTCCTACAAATCACTGGAGCGCACCTTCTACAAGTTCCGCAAGGGCGGCAGCCTGGCCTGCATCGATCGCCGCAAGGTGTACGGCAAAAACACAGGCCGCGGCGTTCACCAGCCCCGCTTCAAAGCACACTGGATTGAACTGGCCGCCAGCTGCCCGCGCGGTGCCCGCGCAGCCTATGAGGAGCTGAAGAAATCATGGCACCGTGGCGATGCCATCCCCGGCTATGAAAAAGAATGGGACCGGCGCACGCTGCCGGTGGGCTGGTCATACGAAAACCTTTGCAAGCTGCTGCCCGGCAAACGCACGCTGAACATCTACCGCAAGGGCATCACGCAGGCGCATGACCTGCTGCCGCAGGTGCTTTCCACCCGCGCAGGCTCATACCCGCTCCAGTTCGTTTTCTTTGATGATGTCTGGATTGACCGCATCTGCCGTCATGAAACGGAAATCAACCGCGCTTTCCAGCTCGGCGCGCTGGATTTCTGCACCGGCATGCGCCTGTCCGCCAGCATCAAGTTCCGCCACCGCCGCAAGGATGGCACCCATGTCTACTTTGAACAGGATGATATGCTGCTGGCTGTGGCCGCCTTCCTGAAGAATGACGGCTACAACGCCGAAAAGGGCACCACGCTGGTGGTGGAAAACGGCACCGCTGCCATCTCTCCCGAGGTGGAAGCCATGCTGGCCGCTATCAGCGGCGGCAAGATTACCGTTGACCGCTCCGGCAAGGTGGGCATGCGCCAGCTGCTGCGCGGCTACGGCGGCCTCGTGAAAGGCAACCCCCGCCACAAAGCCCCGCTGGAAAGCTGGCACAATCTGTTCCACAATCGCCTTTGCATCGGTCAGGCTGACTGGGCAGGCAAAGACCGCACCCCGCCCGAAACCGTGGCGGGCATCATGAAGGCTGAAAAGCTGCACCTGAAAAACATGGCAGACCTTCCCGCAGACCGCGCCGCGCTTTCCATCGGTCATCTGCTCACCTTCACCGAACTGGCGGAAGAATGCGCCCGCGTCACGGGCGAGATTAACCGCCGCGAGGACCACGCGCTGGAAGGCTGGCAGGAATGCGGCTTCATGTCCGCAGAATGGACACAGGACCCCGCCAGCGGCATGTGGGGAAGCATGGATGCCATCGCTGACAATCCCGCCATGCTGGCCTATGTGGCCGCACTGCCTGAAACGCACCGCCGCATCCGCAGATGGTCCCCGCTGGAAGCATGGCACCGCACCACCGCCACCCTCGGCAACCAGCCCACACGCTTCACGGATGTGCAGGCGGCCATGCTGCTTTCCCTGTGCAAAGGTCAGCACATCTGCCGCCCGGTTTCCAGAAATGGCGGCTTCTTTTACTGGAAGAATCACAGCGCATGGTCAGGCGCCAGCGAGTACATCTTTGAAGCCCGCTTCACCAACACCGCCGGATGGCAGCAGGAAGTTCCGGCCGATGCAAAAGGCCTGAAGGGCGTAGTGAACCCCATGGACCCGTTCACGCTGTACCTGTTTGACGCAAACGGCGTGCTGATGGGCAGCTGCGCGCAGGTGCAGCGTGTGCATCGTGATGACCTCGATGCCGTGCGCTCTGCCATGGGCAGACGCAACGCCCGCACCGCTGAAGCCTTGCAGCCCCTGCGCGTGGCCATGGCGCCCACCGAGGCCACCCGCCAGAACGCACTGGAATGGAACAAACGCGTGGCCGATACGCTAGCGCCCGTCAGCCTGCCTGATATGTGGCAGCTGGCGGATGACAAAGCAGCGCTGGCCACCGCCGCCCGCCGCGGTGCTGCCATACCCGCGCCCGCCCCGCTGCCCCTGCGCAGCAAGCCCGCGGCAGCTGTGCCGTCCTACCTGCCCGAGCCGGATGAAGCGCCCGGCCTTGCAGACTACGCCCCCTCCTCCTTCAACCCCTTAATTTAACCCACACAAAAAAACGATACCATGAACACCACCATGAACGCCACCGCTCCCG
>JAEIGA010015897.1_pt1 | contig 11455 bp, 6 predicted proteins | sample 9270691 | NCBI WGS metagenome assembly JAEIGA01 (sample SAMN17057246, study PRJNA624740) | gut metagenome | biome: biome; isolation source: fecal sample | host: Bos grunniens | place: China: Xizang | collected 2019
GATAGCAAGCGTGAATATTTCTACTTGGCTATGAACAAGCGTACCGATGGCAGTGACGTGCTCGATAAGACGCTCTACCTTGCCGACGAAAATGGCAACGTACTGCGCACCATCAAGCCCGAGGAGGGTAATGAGATTGAGTTCTCGAGTGGCGATATATTTGACTATAACACAGCCTACCCCAAGATGGTGTTGTCATTCTATAATGGTGAGAAGGATGCCTTTGAACTTCAATACTTCAACCTTCCCTTCGATACCTTTACAAGTGGCGGTGATGGCTCGCAAGACAATCCTTATGTCATAACAACTCCCGGTGAGTTGGCTCAAATGCATAACTACGTCAATGCCAACTTTGTACTAGGTAATGATATTGATATGAGTCAATATTCTCGCCCCTATATAGCACCAGTTGAGTTTATGGGCTCGTTTGATGGTAACAACTACTTCATATCAAATATTCAACTCAACCGCTCGGGCTTGTTTGACCATTTACATCATGCCATTATCAAAAATGTGCAACTCCAATCGCCTTCATTATACATAGGAGAAAATGCAATAGATATGGGCGTATTAGCCAATAGTTCGCTCGATGCCACAATTGAGAATGTGCATATCTACGATGCCTATATTTACGGTAAGGCAGGTAATGTTAATTATGTAGGAGGCTTGGTTGGTAATACCTTTGGTACTACAATCAATGCTGTATCGATGTTGCGTGCTTTCGACCTATATTCTATCGATAATTTTGGTGGTATTGTAGGTTCTCTCGAATCAAGTAGTGTAAATGCGGCAGTTGCAACCGGTGAGATCGATTTTTGTACAAATTTTGGTGGTATTGCATCGAGTGTAGATGCAAAAAGTTCTATCAGTAATGCTCACACTGATTTTGCAGTACTCCTACCCTATACATCGGCAGGTATAGCTGCTAAATCAAGTGGTATCGTTGAATATTGTTACACAACAAGCTATGCTTATGGAGAGTTAGATGAATTGAATTATCCCAACCATGATTATAAAGATATGGTCTATACCAATAATGATGGTACAGTGAACGGCTGTGTTGGAGGCGAATCAATCAAGAATGAAAGTCGTCAATTCTTCGAGGCTCTCGGATTTGCATATGGCAATAGCTACGATGCTCCTTGGATGGGTGAAGGCGTTCCTGTCCTTTACTTCGAAAACGAGCGTAATAGTACTCCTACTATCGAGACTGTAGAGAGTGGTATTCTATTCAACGGAACGACTGTAGTTGTTACCGATGCTCACAGTATTGCATTGTACAATATGCAAGGTCAACTTGTTGTAACTACACAAGGCACAACACTCGATGTAAGCCATATTGCCAATGGTATATATGTTGTATTTGCAAGCAACAATCAAGGAGTTCTACACACACGCAAGGTTGTAGTGCGATAAAAGAAAAATTTTATATAAAATAAAAATCCGGTCACATGCTTATGCGTGCGACCGGATTTTTTTGCTACTTTTGTCATGGACACACAGCAAAGTCAATGTCCGACAAATAAACTGATTGTTGATACTTTAATATAGTTGTAATATGTCTTGTTTCAGAGTACTATTGTGTATTATATTTCCCCCTCTTGCGGTATTGGACAAAGGTTGTGGCTCAATAGCTATTGTCACTATACTCACATTGTGCGCTTGGATACCGGGTGTTATAGGAGCATTGGTTATACTCAATAACAATAACCCGAAGACGTAAGATTAAGTTCTTTACTCAATCTCTTTCTATTTATTTACATGAGTGCATAGCTGTTTTACAAGATTATGGTTTTGGGCCATCTGTTCAGCTATGTCTATATGTAATGTAGCTTCCTCCTTTAGCAGTCTTGATATGCCGGTAGACGAGTCGAAATTTCCGGTGAGAAGTATTACGTTTATCTTCATGGCCTTCAGCTTTCTGATAAGCATCTCATGGTCGGCATCACCGGTTATAAGTACAACATAGTCAAACTTGCGAATGGCTGCCAATTCGTATGCCTCAAGCGCATACCATACATCAATACCCTTTTCTATAACATTGCCGTCAATCTCGCGTAAATGCTTGTAGTGAAAGATTACATCATTGGCAATGAGTGTGTCTTCGAAATGCCTTTCGGAAAAGAGTAGATTCTTGGCATTTGCATCCGATGCACGATAACGACCTCTGAAGAAGTGACTCTCGGTTATATGACAACGACTCTTGTCGATGCCACAATCTTCGGCTACTTTTGAGCGTATATATTGCATCAATTGTGTTACGTCAATTCGCATTGCGAGTGTCTGTGACAAACTTTTATCTATCTTGGCATAGTATCCGCCATCTATAAACAGGCCTATTGATATAGTGTTGGTATTCATATCTGCGATTTTATGTTACGGGTTAACTTCCTGCAAATTTAGCGTAAGGTGAGCGAAGAAAAGCAAGATTACTTGTTTTTTCTACCTCACCGCATCCTATATTCCACAAATATACGATTTATTTGGTTATAATAAAAACAGAGGCCACATCCACAAAGGATGCAGCCTCGATTTGTTTTATTACTTATTACGGTCTATTAGAAACCCATTTCCATTTCGATGAGTTTGAGATTCTTAGCATCGTTGAGGTTGTAATAGATGCTACGGAGAGCTACCATGTACTCACGCTCGTTAGCGTCGATTTGGTGAGCTTTCTCGTAGTAAGGCAATGCTTGACGATAAAGAGGAAGTACTTCTGCTTCTTTAGCGGCATTGAACTCAGCTGTGTTAGTAATCTTCTCGCTCAATTCGTTGTTTTTCTCAACGGCTTGGTTGAAGTACATACGACCCATATTACCCAATGCAAGAGCAAAATTGGGTTGCATCTTGAGAGCCTTTTCAAAGCACTCAATAGCACCGTTTACGTCGCCTTGAGCCTCGAGGAGTTGACCTTTAACGTTCCACAACTCGGGATTTTCGGGATCGTTAGCAACTACTGCGTTCAAAACATCAATAGCTTTGTTGTAGTCATTGCTTGCAATGTAGAGGTTGATAAGACGAAGGCTGTAGTAGTTCTCTTTTTGAGTGAAAGTGCTACCATCAGGGCGAGTAGCTACTACGTCGAGGTTCGAGAATAGTTCGTTACCTTCATTCAATGTAGCAATGAGGTTTGCTGTATCTTTAGCAGCTTCGTATTGACCAACGATGAATTTGTAAACGTTGTTTTGCTCATAACCATTACCCTTTGCACGCAACAAAGCCTTCAATGTCAACTCATCGTCGCCAGAGTTAAGTGCAGCTAATGCTGCATTGTATTCGAGCATAGCATAGATTGAGTCGGCAGGCATATCCTTTGCAACGGGTGCCATGAAAGGAAGGTCACGAATTTCAATAAAGATGTTCCACATCTCATAGGCCTTCATGTACTCTTGGGCGTTGAAGTAGCGTACACCGGCATTGATGTAACCATCAGAGTTGGCCAACAAGTCTTTTTGGATGTTTTTGATGTATTTGGGTTTTACTTTACCCTTGGCATTGGGAAGAGTATCGAGAGCTACAGCCTTGCGGTAGTATTTGTAACCATTCTCGAGAGCGAGGTCCATTTCGGCCTCTTTAGCAGCCATACCAAATTGTGCTTGCTCGTTTTCTTTCTCATAGAAACGTTGCTCAATATTACCAGCTACATACCAAGCCTTGACATCTTCTGCCGATTCGCCTTCGAGAGCTTGTTTGATTGTATTACGAGCTGTTTTGAAGTCGGGTTTCTCTGATTTTTTAGCCAAACTCCAAGCTTGATCAACAAGCGCTTTTTGACCAAATGAAAGTGTTGCAGAAAGAAGCAACAATGATGCAGTCAATAATGTTTTTTTCATAATTTTCGTTGTTATAGTGTTACAATATTTAGACTATTATTCATTTGTGGGGTTTAATGTTTCTTGCGAAGAAGTTGGTTGTTCGCCATTTTCGGGTGTAACAGTTTCAGTAGTCTCTTCGTTTTCGTCGGTTGCCGATAGTACCTTACATACCGATGCGATTTCGTCGTTGCGTTTCTCAAGGTTGATGATGCGCACACCTTGTGTGGCACGTCCCATTACACGCACATCGGCTACTTTCATACGCAAGGTAATACCCGATTTATTGATAATTACCAAGTCATTCTCGTCGGTTACATTTTTGATAGCAACTACTTTGCCTGTCTTGTCGGTAATCTTCATAGTCGCAACACCCTTACCACCACGGTTGGTGATTCGATAGTCTTCAGCAATAGAACGTTTACCATAACCTTGTTCCGAGATAACCATTACAGTCTCCTCTTGGAAGTTCTTGACAACAATCATGCCTACTGCAGCATCTTGACCGTCTTCGTCAAGGCGTATACCACGAACACCGGTAGCTACGCGACCCATTTCGCGTACAGTACTCTCGTGGAAGGTAATGGCACGACCATTACGGTTGGCAATAACAAGGTGGCAATTGCCATCTGTGAGGCGTACATCGATGAGTTGATCACCCTCGAGGATGTTGATGGCGTTAACACCATTTTGACGAGGACGCGAATAAGCCTCAAGTTTGGTTTTCTTGATAATACCGCTACGAGTACAGAATACAAGATTATGTGTAGTATTGTACTCGGGGTCTTGCAATTGTTTCACACGGATAAATGCATTGACTTTGTCATCCGACTCGATATTGAGCATGTTCTGAATAGCGCGACCCTTAGAGTTTTTAGCGCCCTCGGGTATCTCATATACCTTAAGCCAATAGCAACGTCCCTTTTGTGTAAAGAAGAGCATGTAGTTATGCATTGAAGCCGGATAGATGTACTCGATAAAGTCCTCATCGCGCGTATCACTACCCTTTGCACCTACTCCACCACGACCTTGTGCACGGAACTCGGTAAGAGGTGTACGCTTGATATATCCCATGTGCGAAATGGTGATAATCATTTCATCATCGGCATAGAAGTCCTCTGCATTAAACTCCTCACTTGCGTACACGATGTCGGTACGACGCTCATCGCCATACTTCTCTTTAATCTCATTGAGTTCGTCTTTGATAACTTGCATACATACCTCATGGTTCGAGAGAATCTCTTTGAAGCGACGAATTGCCTCTTCAACTTGTTGGAATTCGGCGTGAAGTTTGTCTTGCTCAAGACCTGTGAGTTGACGCAAACGCATTTCGACGATTGCAGCAGCTTGCTTGTCACTAAGCGCGAAACGCTCCATCAATCGGGTACGTGCTTGCTCGCCGTTTTGTGATGAGCGTATGATGGCAATAACTTCATCAATATTGTCGCTGGCAATGATAAGACCTTCGAGAATATGTGCACGTTCCTCGGCCTTTTCAAGATCAAACTGTGTGCGACGAATTACTACTTCATGACGGTGGTCGATGAAGGCTTGTAACAATTGCTTGAGGTTGAGCAATTGGGGACGACCATTTACAAGTGCAATGTTGTTAACGCTGAAAGATGATTGCAAAGCAGTCATCTTGTAGAGCTTGTTGAGCACTACGCTGGCATTTGAGTCGCGCTTGATGTCGATTACGATGCGCATACCGCTACGGTCACTCTCATCGTTAATGTTTGATATGCCATCGAGACGCTTTTCTTCAACAAGGTCGGCAATGTTTTTAATGAGTTCGGCCTTGTTTACGCCATAAGGTATTTCGTTTACGATGATAGATTCGCGGTTACCATCGTTTTCAATTTCAGCTTTAGCGCGTACAATGATACGACCACGGCCGGTCTCAAATGCATCCTTAACACCCGAGTAGCCATAGATGGTAGCACCGGTGGGAAAATCGGGAGCCTTAACATACTGCATTAAGTCAGAAACCTCGGCCTCAGGGTTGTCAATAAGTGCAATTGATGCATTGATACACTCGGTAAGGTTGTGAGGAGGCATATTGGTAGCCATACCTACAGCAATACCCGATGCTCCATTAACCAACAATTGGGGAATGCGTGTGGGTAATACGGTGGGTTCTTCAAGAGTATTATCGAAGTTGGCCGAGAAATCAACTGTTCGTTTATTGATATCAGCAAGCATTTCTTCGGCTATACGTGAAAGTCGTGCCTCGGTGTAACGCATTGCTGCAGGTGAGTCACCGTCAATTGAACCAAAGTTACCTTGACCATCAACCATACAATAGCGCAATGACCAATCTTGAGCCATGCGAGCAAGGGCAAAGTATACCGATGAGTCACCGTGAGGGTGATACTTACCGAGTACCTCACCGACTATACGGGCACACTTTTTGTAAGGTTGATTGTGGGTATTATTGAGACGCTCCATTCCGTACAATATGCGACGGTGTACAGGCTTGAGACCATCTCTTACATCGGGCAAGGCACGAGCCACGATTACCGACATTGAATAGTCGATATATGATGATTGCATCACCTGCTCGATGTTTACTTTCTGAATTTTGTCTTGGTCTAACATATTATTTGTTTGTTATCTATTTGTTTTTCTATTACACACACCTTTCATCATGCGCTTTTGCGCGCGTGCGCGTAGTTATTAGCGTACAAAGATAATTATTTTTTGCTCAACTTGTCTGCGAATTATTGTTTTTTATAATTCTGGTTTTAAATTTTCGGCACACTATTTGTTTAATATGTAATAACGAATGATATGTTTTTTATAGAGTTATATATGACAAAAACTGCTACCTTTGTCGCTTGAAAATGATAAAAGGTTAGGAGAAAGAATATTATATGGAAAGAAATTTTTCTACTCATGCCAAAAGCGTATTGGCATACAGCCGTGAAGAGGCCGGACGCTTGCAAAATACCGATATTTTGCCCGAACATTTATTGTTGGGCATCATTCGTGATGGAGAAAGTCGTGCCATTGATGCAATACTTAGTCTTGGTATTAACCCATTGTCACTGCGTAAAGCTATTGAAAGTGAGCTCACGGCCGAATCGGAAATATCTGCCGGTCAAGAGATTACAATTAGCAAGAGTACCGACCGTGTCTTGAAAATGAGTATGTTAGAATCGCGTATGATGAAAAGTAGTGAAACCGATACCGAACATATATTATTGGCCATATTGCGCGATAAGAATACTTCAGCATCTCGTATTTTGAATGACAATAATGTGACATACGATGACGTTTTGTCTTATCTAAAGGATAATACTGACATTACGAGCTCGCATTCTAAACCACAAATGGGTGCCGGTTTTGAAGAAGATGAAGAAGATGAAGAAGTACCCCGCATGTCTTCATCAAGTAGTACGCACCACCAACCTACTACAACATCAACTTCAGGTGGTGATACTCCCGTGCTCGACAATTTCGGCACGGATATGACTCGTGCTGCCGAAGAGGGACGTTTAGACCCGGTTGTGGGACGAGAAATGGAGATAGAACGATTGGCGCAAATCTTAAGTCGTCGAAAGAAAAATAACCCAATACTTATTGGTGATCCCGGAGTGGGCAAATCGGCCATTGTTGAGGGCTTGGCTTTGCGTATAGTGCAGCGTAAAGTATCGCGTGTATTGTTTGGAAAGCGTGTTATATCGCTTGACGTAGGTTCTATTGTTGCAGGAACAAAATATCGAGGACAGTTTGAGGAGCGTATGAAGGCTATTCTCAATGAATTGTCGAAGAACCCCGATATCATACTCTTTATTGATGAAATTCACACTATTGTAGGTGCAGGAGGTGCAACTGGTACACTCGACGCAGCCAATATGCTTAAGCCGGCACTGGCACGAGGTTCGTTGCAATGTATTGGTGCGACCACACTTGACGAGTATCGCAAAAATATAGAGAAAGATGGTGCTCTTGAGCGTCGTTTTCAAAAGATCTTGGTTGAACCAACTACGCAAGAAGAGACTTTGCAAATTTTGCAAAACATAAAGGAACGATATGAAGACCACCATAATGTTACTTATACTGATGATGCATTAGAAGCTTGTGTCAAACTTACAGCTCGCTATATAAGCGATCGCAACTTCCCTGACAAGGCCATTGATGCTCTTGACGAAGCAGGTTCTCGTGTGCATATTACCAATATTGTGGTACCTAAAGAGATAGAAGAACTTGAAAAACAGATTGAGGAGGCCGGCAATGAGAAAATGCGTGCTGTAAATGCTCAAAACTATGAGTTGGCGGCAAGTTATAGAGACAAATCTCGAGAGTTGCAAGTAAAACTGGAGCAAGCTAAGAAAGAATGGGAGTCGAGAGTGTCACAACATCGTGAATTGGTCGATGAAGAAAAAATAGCGGAAGTCGTTGCCATGATGTCGGGTATTCCTGTGCAACGTGTTGCCGAAGGCGAAAACCGTCGTTTGCTCGATATGAATGAGGCAATAAAGGAGGTTGTCATAGGGCAAGACAAGGCTGTTGACACTGTTGTTAAGGCTATTCAGCGCAATCGTATAGGCCTAAAAGACCCCAATAAACCTATTGGCACATTCTTATTCCTTGGCCCTACCGGTGTGGGTAAGACTCACCTCGCCAAGAAATTGGCTGAGCAACTATTCGATAGCAAAGATGCTCTCATACGCATTGATATGAGTGAGTATATGGAGAAGTTCTCTGTGTCACGATTGGTAGGTGCGCCTCCGGGATATGTGGGTTATGAGGAAGGTGGTCAACTTACCGAAAGAGTACGACGCAAACCCTACTCTGTTGTGTTGCTTGATGAGATTGAGAAAGCGCACCCCGATACGTTCAACTTGCTGTTGCAAGTGATGGATGAGGGACGTTTGACTGATAGTTTGGGTCGTCAGGTTGACTTTAAAAATACGGTAATTATACTTACCTCTAATATAGGTACTCGTCAGCTTAAGGACTTTGGTCATGGCGTGGGTTATGCTGCTCCTGCCATTGATGATAAAGAGAAGTCTCGCCACGTTATCACGAAGGCTCTCAATCGTGCTTTTTCGCCAGAGTTCCTCAATCGTGTTGATGATATTGTAATGTTCGATCAACTCGATAAAGAGTCAATCTATAAGATTATTGATATTGAGTTGATAGGCTTCCGTAATCGCATTGAACAACTTGGTTATAAGTTGATTATCACAGATGATGCTAAGGCTTTTATTGCCGAGAAGGGTTATGATGTGCAATATGGTGCTCGACCGCTGAAGCGTGCTATTCAAAAATATCTTGAGGATGAAATGGCAGAGATGATCATTCGTGCAGCCATCCATAATGGTGATACTATCAAGGTCGATTATGACAAGGAGGAAGACAAAATCGTTACTACTATTGTCGACACGTCGTTGCTCAATGAGTAATTGAAAATATTTTAAGCCAAAATGTCAGCCTTACGAGGCTGGCATTTTTTTTGCTTTATATATGACAAAAAAGTAATAATATTAAAACCATATATCATGCAAAAAGGAACTATAGGGGTAACTACCGATAATATTTTCCCCATTATCAAAAAATTCTTGTATAGTGACCACGAAATTTTCCTTCGTGAAGTTGTGTCAAATGCTGTAGATGCTACTCAAAAACTCAAGACCTTATCGTCAGTAGGCGAATTCAAGGGCGAATTGGGTACATTGGATGTGCGTGTAGCTATTGATAAAGAGGCCGGTACACTCACTATCAGCGATAGCGGTGTGGGTATGACAGCCGATGAGATAGAGCGCTACATCAATCAAATAGCTTTCTCGGGTGCCGAAGAATTTGTCGAGAAATATAAGAATGATGCCAATGCTATTATAGGCCACTTTGGATTGGGTTTCTACTCAACATTCATGGTATCGAAAAAGGTTGAGATTCGCACACTTTCATTCCGTGAAGGTGCAAAGGCTGTACAGTGGAGTTGCGATGGTACCCCCTCGTTTGAGATGACTGAGATTGAGAAGGCTAACCGCGGTACTGACATTATTTTATATATCGACGATGAAAATAAAGAATTCCTCGAAACTCAACGTGTAGAGACACTCTTGCGCAAGTATTGTCGTTTCTTGCCTGTACCTATCATATTTGGTAAAGAACAAGAGTGGAAAGATGGCAAATATGTGGATACCGATGTCGACAAGGTTATCAATAACCTTACTCCTGCCTGGACACGTAAACCCACCGAACTTACCGACGAGGACTATCGTGAGTTCTATCATGAAATTTGCCCTGGAGCCGATGAGCCTCTCTTCTGGATACACCTTAATGTTGACTATCCTTTCAATCTTACAGGTATACTCTACTTCCCCAAGATAAAGAGCAACCTTGACCTTAATCGTTACAAAATTCAGTTGTATTGCAACCAAGTATATGTAACCGACTCGGTTGAAGGTGTAGTGCCCGATTTCTTGATGCTGTTGCAAGGTGTTATCGACTCTCCCGACATTCCGTTGAATGTGTCACGCTCATACTTGCAGAGTGATTCGAACGTGAAGAAAATATCGACCTATATTACCAAAAAAGTTGCCGACCGTCTTCAAGAGATATTTAACAGCGACCGTAAGCAATTTGAGGAGAAGTGGAACGATATCAAACTCTTTATTGAGTATGGTATGCTCAGCGACGAAAAGTTCTACGAGCGTGCTGCCAAATTTGCATTGTTGCAAAATACCGATGCTAAATTCTTTACCTTTGAAGAGTATAAAAACATTATAGCCGCAGAGCAAACCGATAAAGATGGCAACCTTATCTATCTTTATGCGACAGATAAGACTGCTCAATATAGTTATATCGAGGCTGCAACAGCACGTGGATATGATGTGTTGTTGATGGATGGTCAGCTTGACTCACATTATATAGGAATGCTTGAGCAAAAGTTCGAAAAGAGCCGCTTTGTTCGTGTGGATAGTGATGTTGTCGACAATCTTATACGTAAAGAAAACAGCCGTGAAGTAAAACTCACAACTCAAGAGCGCGAGGCTATGACTACAGTGTTTAAGTCACAAATACCCACTATTGAGAAGGGCGAATTTATGGTAATGTTTGAGGCTCTTGGCGAGAATTCAGCTCCTGTTATGATTACTCAAAGCGAGTATATGCGTCGCATGAAAGAGATGGCGGCTGTACAACCCGGCATGAGCTTCTATGGCGAGTTGCCCGATACTTTCAACCTTATTGTCAATACCGATCATCCGTTGTGCAAGAAGGTTCTTGCCGATACTGATGTGGCTTGTAATGAAGCTATTGCTCCTATTGTGTCGAAACTTGATGCTGTAAATGCCGAGATTGCACGCCTCAATAATGAGCGTAAGGACAAGAAAGATGAAGAGATACCTGTAGCCGACAAAGAGGCTCTGCGTAATGCCGAAAATGAAGCAGCCTACTTGCGCAAGCAACAAGAGGGCGTGTATAGCGAGTATGCTCAAAACAACAACTTGGTAAAACAACTTATCGACCTGGCCTTGTTGTCGAACAACATGCTTCGTGGTGAAGCTTTGAGCCGTTTTGTTAAGCGCTCATTTGACATGTTATAATCACGAACAATTGAGCTGCCTTGAAATAGAAGTGGCTGTACCTGATGTTGGGTGCAGCCACTTCTGTTTTTGTATTAATATCTA
>JAEIGA010015898.1_pt1 | contig 11454 bp, 9 predicted proteins | sample 9270691 | NCBI WGS metagenome assembly JAEIGA01 (sample SAMN17057246, study PRJNA624740) | gut metagenome | biome: biome; isolation source: fecal sample | host: Bos grunniens | place: China: Xizang | collected 2019
GTTTCGGCAATAAGTTTTTTCTTGCCCATATATTTTGCAAGAAGAGCTTCACCCATACAGTGATTTAATTTATGAGCGCCCGTATGGTTTAAGTCCTCACGTTTTACGTAAAGCTGAACGTTACCGAGAGAATTTGAAAGACGTTCAAGGTGAGAAATAGGAGTAGGTCTGCCCTGAAATTCCTTTCTTATTCTTCTGAGTTCGTCTATAAACTTTCTAGACTTACAAATGGTAAAGTAAGCCTGAGTAATTTCATTCATAGCCTTTTTAAGACGGTCATCAACGTACATACCGCCGTATTTACCGAAGTATCCGTCCTCGTTAGGATAGTTTTTAAGATAAGTATCAAAATCAATTCCGTTATAAATCATTTTTTATTCCTCCGTTTTACATACTATATAATAACACATTTTTGTAAAAAATCAACCCATAAGACGCCATCGCAAAGATAATATACACATAAAAAACATCCCTTTACATATAAAAATAGCCCGAGCCTGTAAAAACAGACTCGGGACGAAAAAAACTTTTCCGCGGTACCACCCGACTTTGCCTTTCGGCACACTTCACATACTAATATATGCTATCCGCTGTAACGGTCGGCATCCGTCTTCCCTACTTTTATTTCAGGTTGCCCTCGTAAGCCCATTCATTTACCTCGCCGTTGTTGTTTTCCACCACTGACAACTCTCTGTAAACTTAAAAGTAAATTACTCTTCTTACTCATCGGTTTTTATCATTTTAATAGAATATCTATAAAAAGTCAAGTACTATTTAATAATAAGTCCAAAGGATAAAAGAACTATAATACCAAGCGCAATTCTGTAATAACCGAACACCTCGAAATTATGTTTTTTAATATATCCCATAAGGAATTTAATGGCAAGTACCGATACTATAAACGCGCAAGCCGTACCGACAACAAGGAAAATAATATCGTTATTACTAAGCGCAACGCCCTTTTCCATAAAATCAAGTATTTTAAGAAGACTTGCTCCGAGCATTGCGGGAATTGCAAGAATAAAGGTAAATTCCGAAGCGGCTACACGGGATACGCCGAGAAGTAAAGCGCCAAGAATTGTTGCGCCCGAACGGCTTGTTCCGGGGAACGCCGCCGCCAAAAGCTGAAAAAGACCTATATAAAGCGCTAATAAATAAGAAATATCGGAAAGTCCCTCGTATTTTGGAGTACGCTTTTTATTATATCTTTCAATAAGAATAAAGAATATACCGAAAACGATTAAGGCTATTGCAACACCTGTTGAGTTATAAAAATATTTATCGCATATTTCGTCAAGGCCCAATAATATAAAGGCTACACCCGGTACGGTAGCAATTGCCACCTTAAGCCACAAAACAAAGCTCTCCTTTTTGACGATGCTTTTATTAAGCGCCTTATCAGGTTTTTGAAAGGGCCATATTTTATTCCAGAAAAGAATTACCGAAGCCAAAATTGCGCCAAGCTGAATTATAACCAAAAACATATCCCAAACGTCACCTGATACGTATTTTGGAAGTATTTCTTCGAAAAGTATCAAATGTCCCGTACTGCTTACGGGAAGCCATTCGGTAATACCTTCAATTATACCGAAAATCAACGCTACTATTATTAAACCGATCATAAAAAACACCCTTCTTTAATACTACGATATGTAAAAAGGACAGCGAATATCACTGTCCTTTAGTATAACATATTATTTATTATTTGCCAAGTATCTGTTTATAAAGTCTTATATACTCGTTGGCAGATTTGCCCCAAGAATTATCACATTCCATAGCGCGTTTTTTAAGAACTTCCCAGCCCTGCTTATCGCAGTAGCCCTGAAGCGCGCGCCAAACAGCCTCAAGCATATCGTGGGCGTTATAGCTCTTAAAGGTAAATCCGTTACCTTCGTTATCGCCGCTGTCTTTAATGGTATCGGCAAGGCCCCCCGTTTCTCTTACAATCGGAATGGTACCGTAACGAAGCGCCACCATCTGCGCAAGACCGCAGGGTTCACTTTGACTGGGCATAAGGAATATATCACTACCTGCATAAATTTTTCGCGCTAAAGCAGGTATAAATCCCATCTTAAAGGCAACCTTATCGGGATATTTTTTCGACATTTCGTGGAAGAAGGTTTCAAATTCCCATTCTCCGCTTCCGAGTATTGCAAACTGAACGTCCGCCTTTAATATTTCCTCAAAAACGTGCTTTACAAGGTCAAATCCCTTGTGCTTTACAAGACGGGAAACGATTCCTATAACGGGAACGTCTTTTCTTAAAGGCAATCCCATTTCTGCTTGTAATCCCATCTTATTATCAGCCTTTTTATCTATGGAAGAAAGATTATAATTTTCGTAAATATTCGGGTCGGTTTCGGGATTATAAACCTCGGTATCAATACCGTTTACTATTCCCGACACCTTTCCTTCAAGATTTCTTAAAATTCCGTCAAGACCGTGGGCATAATACGGGTCCAAAATTTCTCTTGAATAGGTAGGAGAAACGGTTGTTACTCTATCAGCCTCCTGAATACCGCCCTTCATAAAGTTAACGCAGTTATCGTAGTCAACAAGCTGAGCCGTACCCGAGGGAAGTCCCAATACGTCGTCGATAAGTTCATATCCGTATTTGCCCTGATACTGAATATTATGAATGGTGAAGACGGTATGAATATTTTTGTGAATTTCGTTTTCTCTATATAGAGTATTAAGGAAAACGGGCACAAGCGCCGTCTGCCAATCGTTACAGTGAATAATATCGGGAACGTAATTAATATGCGGTATCATTTCAAGTATAGCGCGAGAGAAAAAAGCAAAACGTTCGGCATCGTCAAAATGTCCGTAAAGACTGTTTCTTTTGAAATAATACTGATTATCAAGAAGATAATAAACCACACCGTCAACCCGCGCTTCAAATATTCCGCAGTACTGTCTGCGCCAAGCAACAGGAACGGTAATACTGGTTATAAAGTTCATATTGGCTCTGAGTTCATCGGGCACCGCTTCATAAAGAGGCATTACCACTCTGCAACCCACCAAACGCCGTCTTAAAGCCTTAGGCAGAGCGCCTGCAACGTCGGCAAGACCGCCCGACATTGCAAAAGGATAGGCTTCACTTGCAGCATATAGTATTTTCATTCATCATTTTCCTTTCGTTTCGCCCTTTTTAAGAAGTACGATTTTTTTCTTTGTACCCATAAGAACGGCATCTTTTTCTACCTTTGAAATTTTATCCATTACCGCATAGGAAATCTTTGCATTTTCTTCCACAACCGCATTCTGCATTATAATTGCGTTTTCGATAACCGCGCCCTTCTTTACGGTAACGTTTCTGAATAAAATAGAATTTTTAACGGTTCCCTCTATTACACAACCGTCGGCAATAAGGCTGTTATTTACCTTGCTTCCTATAGCGTATTTAGCCGGCATACTGTCGTGAGTTTTGGTATAAATAGGTCTTTCTCTGCTGAATAGTTGTTTTCTTATTTTCGGTTCAAGCATTTTCATATTAAGGTCGTAATAGCTTAAAGGACCGTCCATAATTTCGGCAAAACCCGAAACCTTGTAACCGTAGATTTTACATTCACTTGCCGCAGGCATAAGCACTTCACGGGATAGCGACTGATTGCCCTCTTCAATACATTTTTTAAGAGTCTTAACAAGAAAATCACGTTTGCAAAGAACAATATCAAGGCTATGATTAACCGCAATTCTTTCTTTAACGTATTTTATTTCTTTAACAATTCCGTTATCATCCACGTCAAAGGTCATAACCTTATCGTGATTTAAAGGAAGTTTTCCGTATTTATAGGCTATGGTAAAATCGGCGTTACTCTGAAGATGCGCTTCGAACATTTCACTTATATCCACGTTGGCTATAACGTCGCTGTCACAAATTATAACGTATTCCTGTTTTGAACGGTTAAGGAAATTAAGAATACCGCCAAGAGCGCCCAAATGAGTTTTATATACGCCGTCGCTGACCGTACCTGAAACAAAGGGAGGCAGAATAAAAAGTCCGCCCGATTTTCTGTCCAAATCCCATTCTCTGCCGCTTCCGATATGGTCCATTAAAGATTGATAGTTTTCTTTGGTAATAATACCCACCTGACTTATACCGGCGTTAGTCAGGTTAGAAAGAGAAAAATCGATAAGACGATAACGTCCCGCAAAGGGTACCGACGCCATTGAACGTCTTTCGGTAAGACCGGGAAGAAGGTCGTCGTGTACGTTTGCATAAATTATGCCTAAAATATTATTGGTACTCATACGGTTTCGCCCTCCTTCACGTTTTTGCTTATCATAGATTTTGCCTTCACGGTGGCATTTTTACCAACCTTAACGCCCGAGCCGACAACCGCAATTCCCCATTCGTCACGGTTTGGTACGTTGGCAGGATTTTCGCCTACTACCGCGCCCTCGCTCACCTTAACGTTTTCTGCAACTATTGCATACTGTACGTGAGCGCCTTTTTTAATTACGGCTCCCGGCATAATAAGAGAATACTCAACCGTTGCTCCTTCTTCAATAGTAACGTCTTCAAAAAGCACCGAGTAATCAAGTTTTCCGTAAACACTGCATCCGTCACTGACAAGAGAATTTTCAACCTCAGCGCTTTCGCTTATATACTGTGGCGGCAACCAACCCGTACGGGAATAAATTTTCCAGTCGTTACTGTCAAGTTTCAAATCAAGCTTAGGATTAAGCAGGTCAAGGTTAGCATCCCAAAGTGATTCAACCGTTCCAACGTCCTTCCAATATCCCTCAAATCTATACGCCATCATTTTTTCACCGGCGTTTAACATATTGGGGATAATATCCTTGCCAAAATCGTTATGGGATTCCTTGTTCTTTTCGTCTGCTATTAGGTATTCGCGCATTTTCTCCCAAGAGAAAACGTAAATACCCATAGAAGCAAGATTACTTTTGGGATTGGCGGGTTTTTCTTCAAATTCGTAAATTGTGCCATCCTCTTTGGTATTCATTATACCAAAACGGGAAGCCTCGTCAAAGGATACCTCCATAACGGCAATAGTACAATCGGCACCGCTTTTTTTATGAGCCTTTATCATTTTGGAGTAATCCATTTTATAAATGTGGTCACCCGAAAGAACCAGCACGTATTCAGGGTCGTATTTTTCAATAAAATGAATATTCTGATAAATAGCGTTTGCAGTACCCTTATACCAGTCACCGCCCTTGCTCTTCTGATAAGGCGGAAGAATATGCACACCACCGTCAATTCTATCAAGATCCCAAGGTTTACCGCTTCCAACGTAATCGTTAAGTTCAAGTGGTTGATACTGGGTCAGAATACCAACGATATCAATACCCGAATTTACGCAGTTGGAAAGAGGGAAATCTATAATTCTGTATTTTCCTCCGTAAGGAACGGCAGGTTTAGCGATTTTGTGCGTTAAAACGCCAAGTCTGCTTCCCTGTCCACCTGCAAGCAACATTGCCACACACTTATTCTTTTTCAAAACACTCACTACACTTTCATAATTTATTTGTGTTTCTTATTTCTTTTAAGATAGGTTACCGAGAGTGGCGGTATATCAATTGCTATACTGTCCTCATAACCGTGCATCTCAATTTTTTCGCTTTTATAAGAGGTTCTGCTTTTTTCTTTCACACCGCCGAATTCCTGCCACTCAGAACAAAAAACGGTTCGGTAACTTCCACTTTCGGGAACACCGATACGGTAATTATCTCTGCCGACGGGAACGAAATTACATACAATAATTATTTCTTCCTTATTACTTGCTATTCTTCTGAATGAAATAATACTCTGTGTATAATCATCGTTTGAAATCCAATTAAAGCCTTCCCAGGAATAATCTATTTCATAAAGAGGCGGATTTTTAAGGTAAAATTCATTCAGTTTCTTTGTGAAATACTGCATATTTTTATGCGCTTCGTAATCAAGCAAAAACCAGTCAAGCTGACGCTTATAATCCCACTCAATAAATTGAGCAAATTCCTGTCCCATAAAGGAAAGTTTTTTACCCGGATGCGCCATCATATACGCCATAAATGCCCTGAGTCCGCGGAATTTACCTTCGTAATCTCCAGGCATTTTATTTATCATAGAGCATTTACCGTGCACAACTTCATCGTGCGAAAGAGGTAATATAAAGTTCTCGCTGAAAGCGTAAAAAAACGAAAAGGTAAGACATTCGTGATTATTTTTTCTAAAAAGAGGGTCAAGGGAGGTATAACGAAGCATATCGTTCATCCATCCCATATTCCACTTAAAGTTAAACCCGAGTCCACCGTCAAAAGAGGGTTTCGTTACCATGGGCCAGGCAGTTGATTCTTCGGCAATCATCAAAACGTCGGGATTAACGCTGAACGTGGCGGAATTTAACTGTCTTAAAAATTCAACCGCTTCAAGATTTTCTCTTCCGCCACAGGAATTAGGCAACCATTCGCCCTCTTTTCTCGCATAGTCAAGATAGAGCATAGATGCAACTGCGTCAACCCTGAGTCCGTCAATATGAAACTCTTTAAGCCAATAACACGCGCTGCCAAGAAGAAAATTCATTACCTCGACCTTACCAAAATCAAATACGGCGGTCCCCCACTCCTTATGCTCGCCTTTTCTTGAATCGCTGTACTCATAAAGAGGAGTACCGTCAAAGCGATAAAGGAAGGGTTCGTCCTTTGGAAAGTGTGCAGGTACCCAGTCAAGAATAATACCTATTCCCCTGCCGTGAAGTATATCCACAAACTTTTTAAAGTCTTCGGGTGTACCAAAACGGGAGGTAGGCGCATAATATCCGCTTACCTGATATCCCCACGACCCCTCAAAAGGATGCTCAGAAACAGGCATAAGTTCAACGTGGGTATATCCCATTTCTTTAACGTAATCCGCAAGAGCCGTCGCCACTTCTTCATAAGTGTACGGATTACCGTCCTCGTGAATACGCCACGAGCCTAAATGCACTTCATATATATTAACAGGAGAAGAATATACGTTAGTTTCCTTTTTGCTCTTCTGCCATTTCTCATCCTTAAAACAATAATTATCGTAATAAACCTTAGAACAGGTACCCGGAGGAGTTTCAAAATGACGTGCGTACGGGTCTGCCTTAAGAACGGTTTTATCGCCGTTTGTTATGGCGTATTTATAATTATCGTATAATTTTATTCCGGAAATTTTAAGTTCAAAAGTGCCGTCGGGATTTTTTTGCATAACGTTTGCGTAACCGTTCCAACCGTTAAAATCACCTACTACCGAAACAGCATCTGCATTAGGCGCCCACACTCTGAACAACGTGCTTTCTTCTTTATAGAAAGAACCAAGGTAATTATATGCATCGTAGATTATTGAGTTGTGAAATCTTTCTTCATAGCCTTCCAAATCACCAGCTCCTTTCAAATTATTATTTCTCTTAATTATCATACCAAACCGAAGTGCGAATTTCAAGTGATTTTTGTTAAAATTCAAACATTTTCTTGTGCAACTCTTACATAATATTGTAAATTTTCCACAAAAAACCACCGGATTTTTGTAAATATATTAAAATCCGACAACATTTGTTTTATAACGGTAAAAAAGCATTGACTAAAGATTAAAAAAATGCTAATATGATTTAAACAAATAAAGGAGGTCCTTTTATGATAACCAAATTCAGAGGCGAAGAGTACATAATGCACCGAAACGCCAAAAATCCAATTATTACAAAAGAGGATTTTCCTCTTGAAACAAACGCTGTTTTTAACTGCGGACAGACCCTCTTCAACGGAAAAACGCTTTTGCTTATTGCTGCTTTTTATAAAGAACCAATAAACAACAGCAAATGCGGAATCCACGTTGCAACAAGTGAAGATGGTGTTAATTTCGACATTAATCCAAAGGCACTTTTCTTAAGTGACGACTGGAGTGGCGACTGTCCAGGTACTTTTGACGGCTGGGTAATCGATCCCCGTGTTACCAAAATTGACGATACTTATTATATTATTCGTCCCGGTCAGGTAAAAGGTAGCGGTCCTTGCGCGCTTCTTTATAAAACCAAGGATTTTGAAACCGCAGAGTTTGTTGACTGCGTAGCGCTTCCCGCAAACCGCGTTCCCTGTCTTTTCCCTGAAAAGATAGACGGACTTTACGTAAGACTTGACCGTCCTTATAACGTACACTGTCCCGAAGAGCCGGAATGTATTCCCGATACCGATATATTAAGAGCAAGTATCTGGATTTCTTATTCTCCTGACCTTGTTTATTGGGGACATCACCGTCCGCTTTTATATCCCGAAAGCGTTTCCTATTCCAACTGGAAAATCGGTCCTACTCCCCCAATCAAAACCAAAGACGGTTGGCTTGAAATTATTCACGGTGTTTGGAAGGAAGACGGCGAATTCTGTTATTCAATAGGCGCTATGCTTATGGATTTAAAAGATCCTACCAAAATTATTGGTCTTCTTGATCGTTGGATTCTTACTCCTACCGAACCCTTCGAAACCGACGGCAGAGTTGGCAACGTTGTATTCCCCTGCGGCGCTATCGCTGAAGAGGATAAGGACGAAATCCGTATTTACTACGGTGCTGCTGACGAACATATCGGTCTTGCAAAAGGTAAGCTCAGCGAACTTTTAGAAGCTCTTAAAAATTCTAAAGCACCTTATTAATAGGTAAAACCGACTATGAAAAAAATTCTAAAAATATTATTAGCAATTTTTCTTGTCATAGTAATTGTTGTTATCGGATACGTGGCATATTTGTTAATTCAGTATTCCCGTATCCCCGATAATACTGATATTGTTCCTCAAAACGCGCATAACGACGCAATGGTAACCACGGATACGGTTTATACGGTAGTTACCCAAAACATCGGTTTTGGCGCATATACGAAAGATTTTACCTTCTTTATGGACGGTGGTAAACTCTCCCGCGCTAAAAATAAGGAAAGCGTAATAGACTGCGTAAATCAGTCTGCCGATACCGTTTTAAATCTTAGTCCCGATTTCGTACTTTTTCAGGAAGTAGATACAGATTCTACAAGAAGTCACCACGTTGACCAAAGTGAACTTTTAAAAAGCAGATTTAAAACGTTTAGCAACACCTTTGCAATAAACTACCATTCTGCTTATCTTGCCTACCCCTTCACTTCTCCTCACGGTGCTTCAAACAGCGGTATTCTTACTTTAAGTAAGTATGATTTTTCTACTGCAAAGCGCCGAAGCCTTCCCATTTCCGAAAGCATAACCAAATTTCTTGATTTAGACCGTTGTTACTCTGTTTCACGTATCCCAACGGAAAACGGAAAAGAACTTCTAATATATAACGTTCATCTGTCGGCATACGGCGGAAACGCCGAAATAAGAACAGCGCAAATGACAATGCTTTTAAATGATATGAAGGAAGAATATTTAAAGGGTAATTACTGTGTTTGCGGCGGCGATTTTAATCATGATTTTACGGGTGACTCCACGCAAAAATTAAACGGCGGTTCCTCGGTTGATTTCGGTTGGGCTCAACCCTTCCCTGAAAATCTTTTGCCAAAGGAACTGTCACGCTGTATAAATTATAGCGATGAAAAGCTTATCCCTACCTGTAGAAACTGTGATATTCCTTATGAGGAAGGTAATTTCACCATTATCGTTGACGGATTTTTGGTAAGCCAAAACGTAACGGCCGTAAGTGTCGAAAACGTTCATACAGGATTTGTTTATTCCGACCACAATCCCGTCGTTTTAAAATTTTCATTAAAATAAAAAAATAGAACTATCGGTTGATAGTTCTATTTTTTATAATAACTTATTAAGTATGATTATTATTCGCCGATTTTCGCGTCTTCAATATCGCCGTTCTGGCTTTTAAGTTTTTTGTTGATTTCGATGGTATTTTTAACAAGAAGAATACCCATCATAATGCCTTCGTAAACGATACGTACAACAATAGGTCCTAAAATAGCAATTAAAAGACCGTAGCCGCCCATCCAACGTACTCCGTGTCCGCTATTAAACAAACCGTGATAGTAATATCTTTCAAAACCGAATAACATATAAAAGCCTACGAAAACGCAAGTAAAAGTAGAGAAGATATAAAGTGCACGGAAAATAGTTTCAAGAAAGAGTTGCTTCATATTTAATATGTCACTTACTACCTTCAAAAACTTAGGCAACTTTTCACGTTTCTTCTCAGGCAAAATGAAAATAAAAGCCAAAACTGTTGCCGCAATTGCTGTGAGAACGCCAAAGATATAAAGTACTATGCTCATAACAAAACCCTCCAAATATGTTTTATTTAGTTATATCATATTAAAATATAAAAATCAATAGCAAAGCGATAATTTTATGCTATTTGCATAGTTAAATTGTTTTACTTGCTTTGTTAGCGATAATGTGATACTATTTTTCTATAAAGCGGAGGTGCAAATTATGAAACGTATAATATCTTTTTTGTTGATTATTAGTTCTGTCTTTTTAACTTTCAGCGGTTGCGCGGCAAAGCATGAGCATAACTTTGTACTTGTTGGCAATTATGATTTACTTTGTACTCAAGGCGGCGAACAACTTTTTATGTGTGAATGTGGCGATACCTATAAAGAAACGGTAAAGCCTCACGACCACGTTTGGGGCGAATGGACTCAAACTCTCGCACCCTCAAAAAATAGCGAAGGCACGCAAAACAGAATATGTACCGCTTGTAAGGTTGAAGAGATTGCTTATATTCCCCGCACAGACCTAAAAAGCTTATTTAAAGAATATGCGGAATTTTTCTATTTGCGAGGCTTGTTTAATTCGATAAACGACTTAAGCGTAAACGACGTATTTCTGTTATTCGTAACCCACGATTTTTGGAGAGGACCTTTTTTGTGGAACTCAAGCGACTATTATACCGATTCTTACACGTATAGATATTTTACAGAAGAAGATTTAAACGAGTTATCTAAAAAATATTTTGATAAAACGTACGATTGGTCACAGTTTAAAACAATTAAAAACCCAAAAAATCTTTTTAGCAATAAGCTTTATTATGAAGAAAAGAAAAATCGTATTGTCAGCCTACTGGAAGGCGGTGACGGCATAGGCGGTCCAAATTATCACGACCACCAATATACCAAATACGAACAGATTGACGAAATCACCTATAAAATTTATTATAAAACCAAATATCACGAATTGGATACAGCTACTGATGATTACAATTACAAAATCACAACCTATAAGCGTGTTCTTACAGTTAAATTCATTGACGGCAAGTTTAAGGTTGTAGCCCATCAAAAGCAATAATAAAATAGACTCCTTAATATCGAAATCAAAACGAGGTATAATTACATTACCGGACCAACTAAAATACATTTAACAGAAAACCGCTCCGTTAGGATTTAATCTAACGAAGCGGTTGTTTTAGATATAGAGTTTTACTTTAATATCTTTCCATTTATGCACACGTTGTTTTGTGGATTTGGAATATTTATATTCCATTGTGTTCTTAATTTGCTTAAACATCTAATCGTTGTA
>JAEIGA010015899.1_pt1 | contig 11454 bp, 12 predicted proteins | sample 9270691 | NCBI WGS metagenome assembly JAEIGA01 (sample SAMN17057246, study PRJNA624740) | gut metagenome | biome: biome; isolation source: fecal sample | host: Bos grunniens | place: China: Xizang | collected 2019
ATAGCATTTGTACCGCAGAAGAGGAAGAAGAGACCACCAAGCATAAAGATAAGGCTCTTTCTTTCTCCCTTTGAAAGCTTTTCTGCTTTTCTTGCAGCCTTTTCAGCCTTCTTAGCTGCCTTTTCATCAGCGTACTGATTCTTTGCAGCAACATCCTCAAGGCTTGAAGGCTCATGAACGAAGATACGAACAACAAGCATACCGATAACCATAACGATAGCACCAAGAAGGAATACGTATGGGAAGCTTGTCTGCTGCTCATTTTCAGCAGTAACCTTAACACCTGTTACAAGAAGGTAGATAGCACTAACAAGAGCACCTGCAACCATACCGATAACTGAACCTACACCACCCATAAGGTTGATGATAGCGTTACCCTCTGAACGAAGCTCAGGAGGAGTAAGAGCAGGCATCAATGCAACTGCAGGAGCACGCCAGAGTGACATTGAGAATACGAAAAGGATAATGAAGAACATTGTTACAGGAAGAGTTGACTTCAATGCCACCCATGGAATAAGAGCAAAAAGAAGTGCTGAAACAGGTGCACCGTAAACAATGAATGGACGACGTTTACCAAGCTTTGAACGGCAACGGTCAGAAAGCTTACCAAATGTAGGCTGGAAAATAACACCGAAAATGTTATCGAATGTCATAATAACACCGATGAAGAGTGGTACAAGTGTAATACCGCCACCTGCAACATTAACATCCTGACCCTGTGTTTTTGCAAATTCAGCAAGAACAGGGAATGCCTCGTTAAGCTTTGCACTTAAATTTGTAATGAAAAGTGATTCTGTAAGCAATCTGTTAAGAATCTTTGTAATGTATGGGTCATAAATAGCCCATGCAATTGATGTTGTGAGGAAAGCGAAGCCTGTAAGGATAGTGTGTCCTGTATGAAGCTTACCATTTTTCTCACAGAAAAGTTGGTTTTTACTCATTTGTGTGTACCTCCTATATTTTTATCCAAAAATATACAGATGTATTATACATTATTTTTCCCAAAAATTAAAGGTAAAAATGTACTAAAAAGAAATTTATTTTTTGTACAGAGTGTTGAAAGGGGAAATTAATTGAAGATTAATGTTAGGGGCTTCTCCTTGAGGAGAAGGCAACACCCCAACAAATTATATTTTACCACCTGTTCTCCACATATTCGCAAAATGCATAGAGGTCCTTGATTTCGATTTCCTTACCGTCATCAAGAATTACTGTACCATTCCAAACACCATTCACCTGATGACAATGTGTACCTGCAACACCAACATTAAATTCTGATTCATAGTCATAATACGGAGTCATAGTCATATTGAATCGACCGTCCTCGGAAATGATTTTCCACTCCTCCATATATCTGTCTTTAGGGAATTTTTCAACATCCACAGCACCGATTTTATGAGCCTTACCGTCCCAGAAAAGGCAGGTTTCAGTAGCATAGCTTTCGTCACCGATTGCCCATGTAATCTCGAAGCCAAACATATGCTTTTCACCATTTTCATCATAGACATATTGTGAGCCATTTCCCCAATACCACACAAGGTTATATGGTGTATTTACACGACCCCAGTCCATATAGCAGAAGGTGTCTTCCTTTGAAAATTCGTAAACATCATTACCGAATTTGTATGTACCACTTGTTGGCATACAATTCTGCTTTGTTGTCATAAAATATCGTGTAGGATGGTCCTTAAACGGAATTACAGTTGTGATATTCTCGTGATTTGGCAAGATATCAAGGTGAAAATTACACTCAACCATTTTACCGTTGCAAGGTGCTTTAAACCAAAGAGTTTTGTATGTTTCGTGAGTGTCAAATTCGACCTGTGCCTCTCTTACATTTGCACGGAAATAGTTAGGCACATCACCCTTTGCAGGTAAAATATATTTGCTTTCTTTACCCACATACATATAATTTGCCTCTGCAATAACCTTCTGATTTTTAAGGTCAACAAGCTTCGCACACACATATCCACCGATTGAAATATTCGCAAAGCTTAACTCAACAATGTAATTTTCGTTACGGATAATGTAAAAATCCCATTCTTTTTTACGCCAGTTAGGTGAAGAAAGATTTCTGTCGTATGTAAACACATTTCGTCTTGCCCAACCCTTTGCAAGGAGTGTTCCGTCCTTTGCTAAAAGTGGAGTTTCCTCTGTATATTCAATCTGCTTCGACTTTTCTTCCCATTCTGTAAAGCTTTTATATGTTCTTGGTAATTCGTTTGACATAATTTCATCCCCTTTGGAATCATTATAACAGTACGGGAGAAAGATTTCAATAAGATTGTAATTGTTATGTAAATTGGAGGTTGTCGGGGTGTTAATATAGAGTAACATACCTTGTAGGGACGCTTCACGAAGCGTCCGTTCCAAAGTGTACTGATAACCTGATCGGGCGATTCGTGAATCGCCCCTACAGAAATCGTTATTCCCATCACATTTATAATTGCAACGCAGTTCCGACATTTTGCGCTTTGCGCTTTGCATTTTGCATTTGTGAACAAAGCGATAAATCATAATTTAACCCTATAAACAAAAAATGACGGAGGTGTAAGGCTCCGTCATACTGTTATTTATTATTTAATTTTATCCTGAATTTCGACGATTTGAGCTTCTAACTCCTCAAGACGTTTTTCAAGAGCATTATACTCCTCTTCCCAGAGGGCATATTCCTTTGCATCGTCTTCGTCAGGCTGAAAATCCTCAAGGTCAAAAAGCTGGTCTTCCAAATCCTCATACTTTTCGATAAGATTTTCCATTAACTCTTCAAGCTCTTTAACGCTGTTAAATTCTAATATTTCACCCATAATTACTTATTATTCCCATCCATTCTGTTTTGTTCAAATTCATTGTACTCATATTCAGGAAACGGACTTTGCGGAATTACGAATGCAAGAATTGCGTAAACAGCAATGCAAGGTACTGCTGCTGTAAAAAGTGCAATCAAGGCATAAGCAACTCTTACGATTGTAGGGTCAATTCCGAAAAATTCGGCAACACCTGCACAAACACCGCTGATTTTCTTGTCACTGCTTTTATATAATTTCTTCTCTTTAAACACTATTTTCCCCTCCGTGTTTTTATGTTGTTTTTATAATTTCATTAATATTATTTCTGTTTTCCTCTGCCCTGTATTCTCTGTACTGCTCAACACCGTATTCGATGCCTGTTTTAATAAGCTCACCACCACAAACAATAAAGCTTATAAATGTTGTAAGAAGAGAAATGAGGAAAAGAATTACGAAAGTTATCATAGCTTTTTTCACTGCTTATTCCCCCTTATTCATTCTGTCAACACATTCCTTAATCTGGAAAATTGTCCAGAGGAGTGTTATTACACCAAGGCAGAAAACTGTACTTGTTGAAGCAACTGCAAAAACAAGGAATGCCACCGATCCGATTGCAGGTACAATAAAACTGTATGCAACAATCATTATTACAACTGCTATGAAAAGACCTAATGTAATTGGAATTGCGAAAAACGCCTGAAAAACGTTCCAGAAAAACGCCACAGTCCAAAAGCTTTTGTTGTTTTTCATTGGCTTTACTTTTTCAGGTGGTGTATCACCAAGAAAATGTCTTGCGCAGTTATACGGACTACCCAATTCCATACAAATCTGATTTTCTGTTTTTCCTGACTTTTCACCTTTTTTGAAATACTCACGATATTCGTTCATGATTTTGTTTTGTTTATCGCGAGGCAAAACTCTTATATAATGATACAGTTCATTTAAAAAGTCTATTTTATTCATTTGTCATTCTCCTCATTTGAGTAGAGTTTTTAATTGCCAAATGGGAAATAGAAGCCGTTGTCTGTTGTTTCTTCCTGTTGCTGTGATGTGCTTGAGTCCTCGACAAGCTTAACATTCACATCAAATGTTGAAATGTTGTAGTTTGAGTCAACTCTGCAGATTGTGAGAGTGATAACATCTCCAACCTTACCATTTTCAATTACCTCAAGGAGCACCTCATAAGTGTCAAGGTTCTTACCGTTAACTGCAGTAATCATATCGCCTGACTTAACCTCAGTATTGAGAAGGTCACTGCCATTCATAATACTGCTGATGACAATTGAGCCTGCAGGAAGCTTGTTTGCCTTTACAATAATTGAATACATCTGATTCTGTGATGCAGGTGTGAAGTTGATGCCGAGAACAGGTCTGTTTGAAACATAGCCATTCTTAATAAGCTCATCAACAATCTCCTTTACAGTTGATGTAGGCACAGAGAAGCCCATACCCTCATATTCAGTTGAAGCAATTTTTGATGAGTTAATGCCGATTACCTGACCGTATTCATTAACGAGTGCACCACCTGAGTTACCAGGATTGATTGCAGCGGTATGCTGAATACAAGCAACCTCATAACCGACAGGGCTGTCGATAGGTCTGCCGATAGCAGAAACCATACCGTTTGTAAACGAACCGAAGAACTGTGTGCCACCAGGATTACCGATAGCGTAAACTGTGTCACCTACTTCGATATTATCAGTTGAAGCAAATTCTGCAGGCTTAAGGTCAGTTGAATTTACACGAAGAAGTCCGATATCAGTTTTCATATCTGTACCGACAACTACAGCGTCATACTGTGTACCGTCTGCAGTCTGAACAATAATCTGTGGATTGTTTGCTTCAATAACGTGAGCACATGTTACGATATATGTTGCAGTTTTATCACCGTTAAGACCCATTACAACGCCTGTGCCTTCAGAATAAACTGTCTGCTGATTTCGTGTGTAAACAAGGACACCAACGGAGCTATCCTTAACCTTCTTATACACGTCTCCTGCAGAATTAACATCCTCTGCAGAAATCGGAGGCTCAACAACGCTCATCTGTGTATCGTCACCACTCTGCACATTACCCTTTTTGTCATCATCACCTGTAAATGCAGAAATAAGCACTCCGATAGAAATAACAAACACTGCAAGGAGAATAAGCACTGTTGTAAGACAACCTTTTTTCTTGCCCTTTGACTTTTTCTTCTGTGGCTGTTGTGCAGTTGGGTTGTAGCCATAATTTCCATAAGGCATATACTGACTTTGCTGATTATTATTGTTGTTATAATTATAAGTATATTGTGGATTATAATTTGTCGAATATCCTGTTGGTGGAGTTACAGGCTCCTGTTTTGGTGGGGTATAAGTTTCATGTGGCTCCTGCTTCGGAGTATTGTCAACACCTTCACCATTATTCAAATCAAAATCTCTGTTCATATTTTCATCCATATACGTTTCTCCCACTGATTAAGAGTTATTTTTACCATTACCCTTTGGTAATGTGAATGTGAATCTTGTAAATTTATCCTTTTCACTTTCTGCAAAGATTGTGCCACCGTGCATTTCAATAATAGTCTTGCAAAGGTAGAGTCCGAGACCTGCACTCTTTACATCATAGCTTCGTGATTTATCAACCTTATAAAATCTCTCGAAAATTCTTCCTGTTTCTTCAGATGAAATTCCCTCACCTGTATTTTCGATTGAAACAAAGGCTTTACCACTCTTATCCTCACCTGCAAAAACAGTGATTGTACCATTTTCGTTGGTAAACTTAACTGCATTATCCACAAGGTTATACACAACCTGATAAAGCATATCACGGTCAGCGTAAACATTAGTTGCATTTAAGGATTCAAAACCATTTATTGTGATATTTTTCTTTTCAATTTCCTGCTCAAAGGTGAGCATACAGTTTACAATCTGCTGTACCACATCAAAATTAGTTGGCTTGATTTCAAGCTCACCTGCCTCAATTTTTGAAAGATTGAGCATTGATGTAACAAGGCGTGAAAGTCGTTTTACCTCACCTGAAACTATGCTTAAATATTCACCGTGCTTTTCAGGTGGAATTGTACCGTCAAGCATTCCGTCAATAAAACCACCGATTGTGGTCATCGGAGTTTTAAGCTCGTGTGACACATTTGCAACAAAGCTTCGTCGTGAGGACTCAAGCACCGAAAGTGCAGTTGCCATTTTATTAAAGGACTGACAAAGCTCAGCCAATTCGTCATTACCACGGACTGTGATTCTCTTGCTAAAATCCCCCTGTGCATAGGACTTTGTGGCATTTGACATCTGTCGTAAAGGATTTGTAAGCTTTGCTGTAAAAGCGTAAATTACAAGGAATGACAATGCCGAAGCAAATATTGCAGATGACAGGTACATACCACCTAAATTAAGAGCGTATTCTGCAAGTCCTGATTGTACAGGTGTGCTTGCAAAAAATGCACCGACAAACGTATCCTGCACATAAACAGGACTTCCTGCAAAAAAGGTATCCTCTGCAAAAAGACCTTCAACAGACTTTCTGCTGAAATATTCACCTTCCGAAACAGTCTTCATTATGCTTTCAGGAATCCTGTATCCACTGTGGACAAGACACCCTTCACTACTTGGTGAATAATTATAGAGAAAATCCTCCTGACAGATAATTACCTTACCGTCATGGTTTACGAAAAAGATGTCAATGTCAACTGCATTTGCTGTAACACCGATATTATTGCTTAGCAAAATCAGTGCATTACTGACATCATCTGAATTTTTACATTCCGACAAGATATTTTCGCCGTATTCTGCACTTTGCTGCACGTTTGATATTAAAAGCTCCTGGGTTTCCTTCGCCCAACGATTTGAAAGAAAGACCGTAAGGGCAGACATCAGCACAAGATAGCTCACAAGCATAAGGGCTGTCATAATAGTCAGGTACTTCGCAAAAAGCGGAAGATGAGTAAAAAAGCTTTTCACCTGACGTGCGTATCTTTTAAAAATATTACTTCTTGCCATGAGTTTCAAATTTATAGCCAACGCTCCAGATTGTTCTTAATTCCCATTCCTCTGAAACGCCCTTAAGCTTATCACGAAGTCGTTTAATGTGAACGTCAACTGTTCTGCTGTCACCAAAGTAATCAAAGCCCCACACATCGTCAAGAAGCTGGTCACGAGTGAAAACTCGGTCAGGATTACTTGCAAGATAATAAATAAGCTCAAGCTCTTTTGGTGGAGTATCAACCACAACACCGTCAACCTTCATTTCATAATTTGTAAGGTTAACTGAAAGCTTATCGTACTTAACCTCTTTTATTTCTGATTCCTTAACTGCAGATGTACGACGGAGTACAGCCTTTATACGGGCAATAATCTCCTTTGTATCAAAAGGCTTTGTAACATAGTCATCAGCACCAAGCTCAAGACCCAAAACCTTGTCAAAAACCTCATCCTTTGCAGTAAGCATAATAATAGGTTTTTCACTCAGTTTTCTGATTTCACGACAAACCTGCCATCCGTCAAGCTGAGGAAGCATAATATCAAGCAACACAAGGTCAGGATTTTCTGAATTAAACATACTTACAGCATCAACACCATTGTGTGCCATTACAACTGAATATCCTTCTTTTTCAAGGTACATTCTCAATAAATCACATATATTTTTTTCATCATCCACAACAAGAATTTTTTCTTTTTGCATACAAGCAACCTCCTCTGTGTATAATATTTCTCATAAAAATAATATCGTATAATTTTTAACAAATTAATAACAAATCATTTCCCAAATATAAATTATTTATGGTATTTTCCGTTATTGCTTATGGAAAAGCCTCTGTAAATCTGTTCTGTCAGCATAATTCTTGCCAATTTATGAGGAAATGTCATTTTTGACATTGAAAATCTGAAATCTGACATCTGCTTAATTTCGTTTGAAAGACCAAATGAACTGCCGATAATAAAAACAACATTGTTTTTCCCTGAAAGAGCAATATCCTCTAACTTTTGTGACAGCTCCTCACTTGACATCTGCTTACCCTCAATACACATTGCAAAAATGTAAGAATTTTTAGGAATTTTATCCTTAATCATTTTTGTTTCTTTTATAAGTGCATTGTCAATTTCACTCTGTGAAGGATTGTCAGAAAGTTTTACAGGCTCTAATTCAACTACACTCATTTTACAATATGCAGAAAGTCTTTTTTCATATTCCGAAGCAAAGTCCTTCATATATTTTTCTTTCAGTTTACCCAAAACTATAAGCTGAACATTCATCATAATATCATCGCCTTTTCATCCCATACAGGCTTTGCAACCCTGATAAGATAGTCGTTATCCTCCTGTGCACCCTCTAAAGCCAACGCACAAACGCTTGTCTGATAAGCAAGCTGTGGAATGTTGTTTTCCCTGCTTAAATGTCCTAAAAAGAATCGTGTTGTGCCTGTTTTAATAAGTCTTGCAAGAGTTTTTGCACAATCATCATTTGAAAGATGACCCTTAACACCTAAAATTCTTCTTTTTAAAATATAAGGATAACCACCACACTGAAGCATATTAACATCGTGATTTGATTCAAGCATTACAAGGTCAGCACCGCTGATTGCATCAAAAACTGTGTCTGTCATAACACCAAGGTCGGTTGCAATTGCGATTTTTCTGCCGTTTGAAAGCTCAATGGTATAGCCACAAGGCTCATTAGCGTCGTGTGAGATTGAAAACGGTTTAATAAGCATACAACCAACATCAACACCATCAGGAGTGATTATTGAACACTCATTTGCATTATCAAGTGCATCTGTTTTCACAAGTGCCTCGTATGTACCCTGAGTCATAATAAGTCGTGATTTATGCTTTTTAGTAAACACCTTAATACCCTTTACATGGTCAGAATGCTCGTGTGTAATAAAAATATTACGGACCGTGTCAGCATCAACACCAATATTCCAAAGGGCTGTTTCAGTCTGCTTTGCACTCATACCCACGTCGATGAGTATTGAGTCATCGCCACCACCGATATATATTGAATTCCCTGTTGAAGATGAAAACAAGGGACAGAATTTTGCCATAATTTAAACTTCCTTTTTCTATCAAAAAAGGACGGTAATTAAACCGTCCTTTATCTTTTATTAGCCTACGCTCAATACGGTTTTTTCGTCATCAGGACTGTTTCTCAATTCGATATCCGCACCCAAGCTACGTAATTTTTCGATTATATTGTCATATCCACGCTGAATATGGTGAATTTCTTCAATTTCAGTTGTGCCACTTGCCACAAGACCTGCAATAACCATTGCTGCACCTGCACGAAGGTCATTTGCCACAACTGGAGCACCCTTAAGCCCCTCAACACCCTCAATGAATGCAGACTTACCGTCAACAGTAACCTTTGCACCCATTCTTAAAAGCTGTTCAATGTAACGGAAACGATTATCCCACACGCTTTCAGAAACCATACTGTTACCTCTTGCAATTGAAAGAAGAACAGAGAACTGAGGCTGCATATCAGTAGGGAATCCAGGATGAGGCATTGTCTTAACACTACAATGATTTGGTCTGCAATCAGAGAAAATACGAACAGAATCGTCATATTCCTCAACCACAACACCACACTCAATAAGCTTTGCAGTAATTGACTCAAGATGCTTTGGAATAACGTTCTTGATTGTAACGTCACCCTGAGTAGCAGCAGCTGCTACCATATATGTTCCTGCCTCAATCTGGTCAGGGATAATTGCATATTCACAACCGTGAAGCTTGTCCACACCACGGATTTTAATAACGTCAGTACCTGCACCACGAACATCAGCACCCATAGAGTTTAAGAAGTTCGCAAGGTCAACAATATGTGGCTCCTTTGCAGCATTTTCAATAACTGTAAGACCCTTTGCCTTAACAGCAGCCAACATAAGATTGATTGTAGCGCCAACTGATACAACGTCAAAGTAAACTGATGCACCAAGAAGATTTTCAGCCTTAACGTCAACCATAGCATTTTCTTCCATCGAAACTTCAGCACCGAGAGCCTCAAAGCCCTTGATATGCTGGTCAATAGGACGAACACCAAACTGACAACCACCCGGCATTGCAACCTTTGCGTGATTAAAACGACCTAAAAGCACACCGATAAAGTAGTATGAAGCACGCATAAGCTTTGACAAATCGTGTTCAACAACATTTGAACGGATATAAGATGTATCAATCTCAAGTGTACTTTTATTTATCATTTTTATTTCAGCACCGAGATGGCGTAAAATTTTAACCATTGCAGAAACGTCGCTGATATTGGGAATATTCTCAATTCGGCAAACGCCCTCTGCGAGAATTGTCGCAGGAATAATAGCCACGACAGCATTTTTTGCACCACTGATTTCAACCTCACCGGTTAATCTGTTACCGCCGTTTATTATGATTTTTTCCAAGGACTCTTCCCTCCTCAAAACCAAATAGGTTGTCAAAACAACCACAAGTATAAAAACACAATATATAGTGAAAAACTCTTAAAATTCGGCTTTTAAACCACAATTTAAAAAATACGCTCAAAAGCCTTTAATAGTATAACACAATTAATCAGAAATTAAAAGAGTATTTTGAAAATTTTTTTGACATTTTTCAGCAAAACTTTATCGAACATTTGTTCATAAATCAGTTGACGAAAAAGAAAATATATTGTATAATAATTATATTATTTTTGCGTCGCAGACCCAACATTTTGCACTTTGCGCTTTGCATTTTGCATTTTTAAAGGGTGGAGCCCAATAAAAGGAGCTTTCTTATGATTTATTTCCTCGAAAACGATTTTATGAAAATTTCTATTGATACTCACGGTGCTGAGTTATCTTCAATTTACAATAAAAAGTCAGGTAAAGATATGCTCTGGCACGGTGACAGTGCCTTCTGGGGCAGAAAGAGTCCTGTACTCTTCCCTGTTGTTGGCAAATATAAGAATTGTAAAACAACATACAACGGAAAAGAATATTCACTCGGGCAGCATGGCTTTGCAAGGGATAGCGAATTCACTCTTATTGAAGAAAGCGACAGCAAGCTTTCATTTGAATTAACAAGCAACGAAAAGACACTTGAGGTTTATCCGTTCAACTTCCGTCTTGTTTGCTCATTTGAGCTTGTTGACAACAGAATTATCGTTGGTTGGGATGTTAAAAACACAGATAACAAAACAATTTACTTCTCAATCGGTGCTCATCCTGCATTTTACTGTGAAAAGAGCAAAACCGTTCTTTCAATGAATGGAGAAAAGCTTCAATACAGCCTTGTTAACTCTGACGGACTTTACACTCCTGAAAAATACGATGTTGAAAACAGTTTTGTGCTTCATGATAATATTTTCGACAAGGATGCACTCATTATCGAAAACAGCAATGTAACTGAGGTTTCACTTGTTGATAATGATAAAAAATATCTTACAATGAAATTCACAGCTCCTCTTTTCGGAATCTGGTCACCAACAAAGAAAAATGCACCTTTCGTTTGTATTGAGCCTTGGTATGGCAGATGTGACGGTGCCGATTTCTGTGGTGATATTACTGAAAGAGAATGGGGCAACTCATTAGGTGTAAATGAAAATTGGTACAAGGAGTATGAAATAGTAATTTATGAGTAAGTATAAATATATTTTATTCGATTTTGACGGTACATTGACCGATTCATCAGAGGGTATTTTCAAAAGCCTTACTTAC
>JAEIGA010015900.1_pt1 | contig 11454 bp, 12 predicted proteins | sample 9270691 | NCBI WGS metagenome assembly JAEIGA01 (sample SAMN17057246, study PRJNA624740) | gut metagenome | biome: biome; isolation source: fecal sample | host: Bos grunniens | place: China: Xizang | collected 2019
CCATATATGCCAAGACCACATAATAACTCCACTACTATTTTTTACTGAAATAATACCATTTGCTCCTGTAATAGGAATAGAAATTACTTCAAATTGTATATATTTACAATTAATTCCATCTACAATTTCAATATTTGTAAATACACCATCCGTATCCGTAATTGAAAGCTGTGCGCTTTTTGCAGCTCCACTTACATTTTCAATATATGGAGACGAAATTGTTGTGTTATTATAATCAACAAATTTATGACAATAACTACCAATTTTAGTGTATGCAGCTGAATTAACTGAACCATTTTTTAATGCATTACCAAATACTAATGGAAATTTATACTTTCCCATTTCTTTTATTACATAACAATTGGCAGTGGTTTGTTGAATAGAATTTCCGTGAATATCCTGCATGGATAAATCAATAACAGGAATAGGGGTATACATCATTTCAATGTATCTTGACTCTATACTTGCCGTAAAAGTTTTTGTGGTTGGGGTAACAAATCCAGAAATATCATTTGCACTAATCTCATAAAAAGTTCTAAATGGTATTTTATACGTACCCGTGGATGAAGTCTGCGTTATTTCATTCTTACTTTCTCCCGCAATAAACTCTTCACTACTCTTTGAAGAAACAAAAGTATTATTTATGGCATCATAAAGTCCTGCAATTCCACTAGAATTAATAGCAGGAGTATAATCCCTAACTAAAGTACCATTATCATATATTTTGCATGAATAAATTCTACCAGTAAACTTACCACTGCTTACAGATCCAGCAGCATTTATTGCACACAAATATATACTATATGGACATGAGAATGTTTGAGAAGATAAAGAGCCTGAAGTTTCATTCAATGAGTAATTATTCTTGTTAAAATCAACCCTCAACTCGCCGACTGGTACAGTTGTCAATTGTACATTTGTTGTTCCATATCTAAAACTATATGTAGACAAACAACTAAATGCATACTGATTGGTTGAAGCACTTTCCCACGTACCGAATGTCCACCCAGAACTTGAAGATAAATTATATGCAGAAAGAATTACTCTAGTATCTTGGTTAGGTTTAAATTCAGTATCTATATATTGAGTTCCAGTAGATTCAATATACTCTAAACGAGTATATTCATTTTGAGTTCCTAGTAGATTTTTCTTTGATAATTTTACTTCAAACCCAGAGATAGTTCCTTCACTAGATCCCACACTAATTACAGCTTTTTCAGTCAGATACATAGCGGTAATAGATCTTTTATTTCCAGAAATTGAAGTAAAAGACATAGAATCTGGTGTTCTATATCCCTCAACATCGCTAAAACTTACTATATAATTTAAATTAATCGGGATTTCAATACATATTTCTTCTCCTTCCCAAACATATTTTGTAGTTTCATTATCGTATGTTATATAAAATATAACACCATCTATATCTTCATGTGAGAGCTGGTTAGTATTTAATATAATATTGAGCTTTTCATTATTTATTTTTCTTTTAGAAGAATTTGTTTTTCCTATCATAATAAATTAGCTTTTTCATAAAGAAAGTGTTTATTAATTCATTTTTTTTTTCTGGGATAAAAAAAATAAAAGTGAACTATCCCTCACGGACAATTCACTTTTTCACGAAACAAACTTCGAACAAAAATAAACTTATAGTTTAATTTGCTGTCTCTTTCACAACTTACACATAGATAAGTAATCCATACGAATTATTTTATCTTATCTAATTGTGTTACGCTCTTTGCCTATAAGTTATAAAGGGTTAACAACTCCCATAATTTTTATAACCCCGAACCACTTTTAACGTCGCAAAGTCGACGCTTCAGATTCTCATAAATAATCCCGTGTCGCACCTATAGGATTAAGTATAATATCTATACATTATATATATTATGTATAGAACTGAAGTAATAATTGTTTAACATGAATCATAAGTTTCATGAATTATAAAATTACTCTATCACATATATAAGGAAAATAAGGGGAAGTAGACGCCCGAGAAAAAGAGCATAAATTTTCTTTTATAATCTGTAAATTATAATTTATTGAAATAGAATGAAAATTAATAAAGGAAGAGGATGGGTTAAACCCATCCTCTCTTTTTTTATTCTCGTTAAGGCTTAAATTCGCCATTTATAAAATCTGTATACCAGTGCTGCAGTCTTTTTCTGATGTCAGTAAATTTATTCAATTCCCGTATAAGATCTAGTGTATTATCAACATTAAGGACATAAAAACGATTTTTGTCCCAGATTTTAATCTGATTACCTACATTCAACCCCGCTTCGAGATCTAACAAGAATTTAATAAGAATCCAGGGAGTTCTATTATCGTCCCAATTTTCGATTCTGATATTACTAGGAAAGCTTTTCTTAATTTGAATTTTATACTTTCCGACTGATTTAGTGTAATATGAAACACTACTATCTTCAGCTACTTCAAGAGCGTAGCCATCTCTCAAAAGTTCATTAACTGTAATAAACTTTTTAAGTCTTAACCGGATCATGTGATGTTTTAAAAGGCTAAGTTTGACATTTCATTGATTCTCTTTTTATTCTTAGATCACAGAACTTTTCTAAGATAACTGGTTTATAAAATAAGTAAAAAGAGTAGGATAAAGTTCTGTGCCCTATTCCTTTTACCGTAAAATCGATTTTTACATATAAAATAATTTATAATTTTTTCGAAAAAAGTGGGTTACTAAAAAAAAATCTCTCACGAAGAATCGTGAGAGATTATATATTTAGATCAATTTCTTGAATGTTACTTTAATAGTTCTACTACTTAATGAACCTGAGGCAGCCAGTTGTAAGTTTCTAGAAGAAAGTCTTGCATATACACTAGTAGATGCACCAGTTCTATGAAGAAGTATTTCATCATCAGATGAACCTGAAGTATCCCAAGACATTATACCACTAGAATACCCAATACCTGATCCATATATTTGAATTAGATATGTACCAGCTGTGAGTGAACCAAGTTCAGAAGCAGTATAGAAAGTTGTCCATGATGTACTAAGTGCAAATGATTTAGATTTAGAAGTATTTCCTATTCCTACTAGACTAACATCTCCCTTAGAAACTAAAATCTTATGCTTATTATTTGTATCTACAGATAATCCAGTTATAAATGTTCCCGATGTAGCTCCATCACTATCTACTTCTACATCTGGAATAGTAGGTATAGTAGGATAAGATGGAATATAAACATCAATAGTACTTCCACCTAATTTTATACTACCAATTTTAGTTCCAGATTCATATAATCTAGTAAATGAAGCATTCCCAGTATTAAGTAATGTACCGCCTACATCAGGTAAGGTATGAGATCTAGTTGCGGTTGCATTATCTGCAACGATTTCATGATAATATGAATTCTTAGAATACAATCTAAGTCTACCACTTGAATTATTTGCAGTTCCGGTTGCAGTACTATTACCCAAACTGAGTATTGCATATCCGATTGCTGATGTAGTCCCTTGAGTCAGTAAGTAAGTAAATGTATTATTTGCTCTTAGTGTATAATCGGTATCAGCAGCCATTCCAGACGTCCAAATTGGATATAACGGAGAAGCAACCACAGAATTTGTAGTAGTTACTCTAACAGAATTTGCAACTTTTGCTAAGCCATTAAATGTATCTGCATTGATGGTATTGGTATACGGATTTATACTAATACTTGTATCATATATTGCACTATATTCAGTATTAGTAATAGGTGAAGTCTTTTCTGATGCAAGAATAGGAAAGTTTGAATTTGTAGAACTTACAGTATGTTTAACCTTTTCATCAGTATTAGTATATGATTCAAGAGGTGTATATCCTAATGCTGCTATAATAGAATCTCCTGTAACTGATACATATGCCTTACTACTACTTACCTTTACCGGTAAATGAGTCTTAGTTGTACTAGTATATCCAGTTTTAATACCACCAAGAGTACTATCATTTGCTGTAGGAAGAGTATAGGAAGCTCCCTGTATCCACGGTACATTAACAAATGCCTTACCTCCTGAATCAACTTCTACTGCATAATAACGACCTTCAGTATTACTGATAGCATTAGTAGTAATTGCAGTTGTATAACTCTTTATAGGTTTAATTAAACCTGCATCATCTGATGTAGCGATAGTTAATTTATATGCAGATGCACTAATAACTCTACCAGTATTTCCCGAATAAATAGCAACTTTTCCATCAAGGCCTGACGGATTTTCACCATTACCACTAATTACTGTACCATCAAGATTTGCTTGAACTATAATCCAGTGTGAATTATATGAACCAGATCCCTCAGTAATACAAATAATTAAATCTCCAATTTCACAACCTTCACCCGCATAAGTTCCTTTTGTACCAACTCTATATGTATCCCCTACTTTATGACTTACACTTAAATCAGAATTACTATTTACGACTCCCTTAAATATCATTGCATCATTTGCTCTGATACCTGAAGTAATTGCATCATAAACAGCTTTTGAAGTAGGAAGACTACTATTAGTGCTTTTGTTCGTAATAGATGTACTGACTCCATATTCTGCAGCTGCACCTAAGGTTAACAGTTTCCACTTATTTGCTGTACCACTACTAACTATTGCTTGATTTGCAGTTGTTGTAGATCCGGTTAGTTCAGAATAAGGGTGACTATGGCTCGGAAGTTCAGTTAAATATTGGGAGTGTTCATGTCCCTCTACACTAACCATAAGACCTCCAGAATAAAGACGGTTATTCGATCCAATATAAACATTAGAATTGGTATATGTTACACCACTACCGCCAGTACTTGTAGATTGGGAAGTAGCTCCGACGAGAAATAATTGAGTTCCGGTTTTTTCTGTAGTACCTGTAGTATTTTTAGTATCATCATTATTATTTACCCAAGGTACACTAACATATGCTTTGGAATTAGAATCTAATTTTACATCATAGGTTCTGCTTTCATTAGATGGGACTACTGAAGAGGTTCCTTTTGAGTTATATAATTTAATACCACCTAAAGTACTGCTTGTTGCACCCTTAATTGCAATCTTTCTAGTACCTGATCCTGTAATTGCAGTTGAACTTCTATCAGTACTATCAGAACCGTTAGTTACCGTAATACCATCACCTGCTGATATTGTTATGCTAGTTACAGTTCCGTTATGTGATTCAGATAGGGTAATAGTTCTTTCTTGTGATCCAGTAACATGGCCGTGACTATCATAAGTAAAATCAGTTACGGTAAATGAACCTCCATTTGACGATACGGAGTCTGTTGATTCAGGAAAAGTTTCTACAATAGATGTTAAATTATTTTCATGACCAAATTTTCCATCCACTAAAGAAATACCTCTATTAGAGCCATAAGTAGTATTTGAATCAGTATTAATATCTCCAACTACATTATAGTATGTTCCGTCATATACAAACTCATATACTCCGTTTGTAGCAATATAGCTCTTATTTATTGCAGAACCTCTATAACGAATTGCTTTAGCTCCAGTTCCGTTTATGTTAAGAGTCGGATTAGAGGCAGTATTGCCGGTAGTAAATTTAATAATAATTCTTGAACCTGTATCTAAATTAAAACCATCTTTAGAAACGGTTTTTGCTGCAGTTCCAGCTGACGTAGAGCAAGTAGCATAATGAGTAATACTTTCTGTATTATTAAATTCAATACCTTCAATATTATTTGTACTTGTTGCTCCCAGGAAATTATCTGCCTTAATAGTTTTTGTTTCAGGAATAATAGTAATGCCTGAATTAAATGAAGCTCCATAAGCATTTCCACTGGTTAAAGTATCTGAAGTACTTTGTGAAGATGCAAGAATTGGATATTCTTTACTATCCGATTTAGCGGTTTGTGCTACCTTGGAATCTGTATTTACATTAGGATTTCCAGGCATTTTCACAGAATCTACTGTAAGATCTGTAACATGTCCTTTTGAGTCCCTAGAGATAGTTACTCCAGTAACTAAACTAGTAACATTCCAGGATGCATAATTATTTCCTCCATTAGCATCTACATCTAATTCAGAAGCTTCATCTTCGGTTGGAGTATAGTGAAATTGCTCTTCTGTAACAGATCTATCCGTATATTCAGGATTAGCCCAAGAACCATCCCCCTTAAGAAACATGCTTTTCTCATTTGTAGTAGGCTGCTTTATACGTCCAGAGTTAGTACCATTAAAAACGGGTATTAAGTTATCTAAGACCGCAGATTTAAATACACTAGCAGAAATTACCTTTCCAGTAGTATTAGTACCTGTTTTAATTTCGGATACAGATAAAGAATCGTAATTATTGCTTTGAGAAGTAATTTTAATATTTCCAGAAGAATCTGTAGTAACTATAGTATCTCCAGAACCATATATCCTATGGCTGGATGTTACAGCACCATTTTCAACGCTATTTAAATATACCTTACCATTTTCTTGCTCAATAGTAGTATTTATCGTTCCCGTTGCAGTACCTGATACAACATTTTTACTTTCATAATGAGTATCTGCTGCTGGTATACCTAAAGCGACAATATCCTCTGCAGCAACTGCAGTAGCTTTGGTAACGTGACCTAAACTATTTACAGTGATTTTGTATAATCCAGAACTTTTACTTGTATGAGTTGGGTGAGCGTAATAATTAGCGTTTTCCTCAATATTACCTAATTTTGTTTTATCATCAGCACTCATCAACCCTGCAGCATCTTCTGTAGCTACAAGATAGTCTCCAGATATAATAATTTCCCCATTTTTTGTAGTAAGGGAAATATTATCGCCACTAACGAAATTAATAGTTTTTACTTCAGAACCATCAAATGTATATAAGTCCTTATTCTCTGTTGTACCTGAGTCTACTTTTAAGATAAGATCATTATCAACCTTATTAGCTGATCCTACTCTAATATCTTCAAGTTTCTCATCTACGTATGCTCTTTCATTTTTGAGGGAGCTATCAAGAATATCAACTGCCTCTTTTAATGACTCTGCATCTTTAATATAAGTTGTACCCGTTCCTGGACTATATCCATCTCCGGAAGCAATACCTATAATATTATTTAACTCATTAATTCTTTTCTTATTCTTGGCTGCATTGCCTTCTAATGTAGATAAGGCTGATTCAATAGTACTACCTTTAGGTATCTTTACATATCCTGTTGGTATACTAGTAGGCGAAGAGTATTCTTCTGAAATATTTATATCATTTGCAGAGACTACTACTGAAGCAGTTCCAGATGCATTAATACTTCCAGCAACACCATTTACTGTAACACCTTTTATTCCACTGTCTGTTGAAATACCTGCAGGTAATTGAGAAAGAGGTACTACTCCATCAACAAGATCAGCTTTTTTAGATAATACAGAAACTAAATTGTTACCTTCAGAATCATATGCATTAGTAACTAAAACATCGGGGTAAAGAACTTCACCAGTCTCTATATCGCGTAGTGTTATAGTTTTTGCCATGTAAAAAATTATTTAACTATTTATAAGAGGTATTAAATTTTAAAGTTTGTTTTCGGGAGGAAAATTAAGGAACGGCTTAGTGCCGTTCCTTAATTATTTTCTGTACATAAAATGCATCGGAATAATAAAAATTAGAAGTCGAAGTTATCTGTTTTAGTTTATTTTCGAATAGGATAATTCTCAAAAAAGTCATTAATATTTCAGGATGACCTGGAACTGCATAATCAATAAATTTCTTATTGCAATTTATATTATGAAAATTACTAAAACCTAAAGAAGAGGATTCTTCCCCATTAAATGCTTCTGTTTTAATATTTAATGAACAATTAGTATTTAAAGATAATACCCATGCTATAGAATTTTTTAAGAATTGGGGCCTGTAATCACGAGTTTCTAAATACTTTAATGGTCTATCTGAAATAATTATATCACAAATCATTCCAAAATTATCTATAGCTTTAATATGACAGATAGGGAGATTTTCTCCAAATACAGTCTCCTCAAATGCTCTTGGATGAATTACATCTTTACATAGATGAGGTATATTTTCTGGTCGTAATTTATATACCCATATAATATCCTGTTTCTGGTAAGTATTCATTACTTACTGATTCTAATTTTTTGCAATTAAATTCTTTTTTATCACAAACTAAAAACCATGCATTAGATTTAAGAAGAATAGTAGATCTTAGATCAATATTTCCTTTCATAAATTCATTTAATGCACTTTCCGAAAGTATAGTTACTAAATAACTATCCTCAGAAACTGCCAAAATTAAATAATAACCAAATGCTGTAAATAATTGAGGACAATCATAATAAGCAAGTATCTTACTATTCTTTTTTATCTCTTCCCAAATTACCTGATTCATAATTTTTTCTAATCCAAGTTTTCCAATATCGTTTTCCCTCTTTCCATGCTTTTTGTCTATCTCGTATAATAAATTTTTTATATTGTCCATACGGATAAACAAAATAAATAGATTCTGGTTTATTTTCAAAATATAAACTTTCTACTATAAAAGGGATTGTATAATATGCACCTCCCCAAGATATCCAAGGTTTACCTTTTAAGAAATACCAAATAAATACAATATAATAATATATCCAAGATTCAAACTCTTGTGATTGTTTAAATCTGATGTCATACCTAGTATAATATTTCTCTATAAATATTTTATTGATATTGGTATCGATTCCTAAAATTATATATCCACACCACCAATAAAAATTTTTCTTCTTTCTGGGATATTTTTCCATTATCTTAGAAAATACAGTCTCCCCATAGTGGGAGACTGTATTTTCAGTAAATAATGTATTAATAAACCAAAATGTTTCTTTAATCCATTTCCACATTTTCAAAAAGTTTTTCAGTATTTAAATGCATCTTGATAGTGCTAAAAATTAAACATTGCAATTCATGAACATTACGAACATATCCAAATCCTGCAGTACTATATCTAGCATCATCGATATGAATTGCTCTACACTTTCCCCAACCTAAATCTTCATCTGGCTCTGCAGTAATAGTAAAAAATTCATTTTCATTCTTTTTATCTACAAGAACTAAAATAAAATCATTTTTTACAGTATTTCCAAAAGTTCCTTGTCTTTTTTCAAAACCAAGTTGTCCTAAAATAAAATCATTTAGTTCAATTGGGACAAGTTGAGAATGTCGCAAATATCTTGGTTGCTTACTCTCATCAATATATTGAATTTTTCTTGGAGTAATGCCATTTACTCTAATACGTTTTGCTTCATTTCCCTTTTCTGCTACTACCGCACCACAAATTAATTCAGATCTTCTCATTTTTGTCTTCTTTTCTGTTATTCTTATTTTCTACGTATAATCCAATAATGCCTGTCAAAATAATGAATGGCCAAAATATCATAATAGATATAGTAATTAACCAACCTTCTTTCGTTGTAAATAAACAAGAAGAGTCATCTTTAAACTCTGATAAAAAATCTTTGAAATGATAAAGAGGATTAATTCCCTTCCATTTTTCTTGACCTTCATTTAAACCTCCCATTACATCAAGTGCAATGAATAACACAATTCCTAAAATTCCGACTGCAAAATAACTTAATAAAAAGCTCATAAAATTTAATTATTTATTTTAATAAAATCATCAATCCAAGTAGATTCTTCACTATCATATTTTTTATATGGCCAAGTTTCTTTGGCTTTCTTTATATCACCTTTACAATAATCTAAGAACCAAATCATTTGTTCATAATAGTCATCATCTACATTTAATAGGTTTCTTGGAGACTCTAGACGAATATGTATATGATAGAATTTAAATAGAACTATATCTATTTTAGGATGATATTCAAATCGAGGCGTTTCATATTTATCTTTCCATAAAATATCTTGTGTCGTATAAGATAAAAAGAATGACTCAAAATGAAAATAAGTACCACCATGATAAGGTCCTATATAAATTTTCCAGAAAGGTTTCTTAAAAACTTTTCTAGCTCTCCATACTGTTCTAAATGGATTCTTCCAAGAATTCCACTTAAATCTACAATTAATTGCAGTTATAAATATAATCAGAAATATATTAAGAAATATATATCCGAAGATAACATATAAAGCACCTACCATTATTATTTATCCCTTTCCTCCTTCAAGATTTTACATAAAGCATAATTCACCTGTTTCTTTACTTCTTCTTGAATCATTTTCTCAATATCTAAAGATTCAAGTTTTTTCAAGTGATTATCCACAATATCAGTTAATGTAGCTAATACTCTTTCTTCATAAACTTGTTCAAGAGTATCAGATATATTCCCATCAATTGCATTATCAACTTCTTTTTTAATACGATTTCTGATATCATCCTTAATTTTTCCAGAAGTATTATTAGTTACTTCTTCTTTTATCAATTTTCTTACATCATCCTCAAGACGCAGCATTGTATAATCTTTTCCGATAAGTCTTTTAATTACTTTATCTATCAGTGCATCTTTTATTGCAATGTTAAGGTCTGGATTAGTCTCAATTAACTTATTGATAAAATCAATACTCTCTAGGTGCAAAGTTAGTCCTCTCATAGTTTAAAAATCTCTTGCTAATATAATACATTTATACAATTTAGGATTTTCTGATCTCAAAGCTCTATCAGATCCTACATGAATACTATCATCATTTTTTCTTTTAAAATAAATAGTTCCAGTAGCCTGTAATTTTCCGAAATAAAAATTAAAAGTATTCTTTAATCCAAATGTTTCAAAGATATCTTTAATTTTCTCAGCATATCCAAAACCACATGATTGAATAATTGGATAATCTTCATCTATATCAGAGTACATATTTTTCTTCATTGCTTAATTAAGAATTCACTAAGATCTATTACATTATTTTTAAATTTTACTAGAAAAGATTCTTTTTTACTCCTCAAAAAAGGAATGTAACTATCTACATATCCATCTTTAGTTACATAGTAATAACAACTATTACTATCAAATGAATATCCAGAAGTTCCTTTTACTCCAAAATTTAAAAATATATTTTTTAAAACTTTCGAATAATCTGGGCCCTTTCCCTTAATGATCGGATACCAAGTATCTATATTTTCTATCTCTATCATTTTTCAAAAGGCTGAAAATACTTTATGAATTCAAGTAAACTTTTATAAGCTTCTTCAGGAGTATCAAAATAATTATGGCTACCTACACTACAATAACCACCATTGATATCCCAATACCATTTAAGCTTACCTTCCGTTAATTCTTTGTCTACCATCGCAAAAATACCAACATCATATTGATATTTCCCAGCTGCTTCTTCAATTGTCATTTTCTTTTACCTCCCATGCTTCTTTATATAAACTCAAATTAAATACTTTATATTCAGAACTTCCTTTTCTAATTACTAAAGAATTTCCTTTTACTTTCATTGATGTTCCGTCCACATAAATAGTATCTCCCGTACGCCATTCAATTAACGCATATGTTTTTTCTTTATTTAGATATCTAAAAGAAAATATCATAGAAAATATAAGAAACCC
>JAEIGA010015901.1_pt1 | contig 11454 bp, 7 predicted proteins | sample 9270691 | NCBI WGS metagenome assembly JAEIGA01 (sample SAMN17057246, study PRJNA624740) | gut metagenome | biome: biome; isolation source: fecal sample | host: Bos grunniens | place: China: Xizang | collected 2019
GCCAGGCGCTCCACCTCTTCTTTGTTGTACACGGAATAGTTCTGCCAATCGCGGAAATCAGACGTGTTATTCTGGTCACGCAGATACGAGAAGGCGGCGTAAGGCACGAGCCAATGGGCATTCTCGCGCATAAATTCGGCATAGTCCTTGGTAGCGGTAAAGACTTCGCCCTTGGTGTCAAAAAACTCACGCAAGTAGCGGCGCTTCTGCGTGTTTACCTCTACGTAATCCACCTCTGCCAAAGCATTGAGGGCGTTAAAGCGGTGCCAATATGCCGCTTCCGCCTCCTGATTATCGAGTCCGCCCAACTGACGGAGGTCAATGTACATGGGATGAAAGGCATAGATGGAAATGCTGTTGTAGGGGTAGGAGTCGAGGGGCGAATGCGTTGCCGTAGTGTCGTTGATGGGCAAAATCTGCAAGACGCGCTGCTTCGTTTGCAAGCACCAATCAACCATCGTTCTCAAATCGCCAAAATCGCCCACGCCCTGACTGCCCTCACTTCGGAGTGAGAACACGGGGATGGCGGTACCTGCCACGCGGATTCCCGTTGAGGGGAAATACACTTCGATTTCCTTCGTATGATGAAAGGCGGCGCCCTCAATATGAGGCAAGTACAGGCGGCGGTTGTCGCCTCCCTCCCACTCTGCCACCTCAAGCGAACCACGCTTTAGGGCTACAAACTTATAAGCTGTCGCATCAGCAAGGTCGGAAGGGTCAATCACGGTATGCCATACGTTGGGCTGCACTTCCGTCAACTGAAGCGCCTTCTGGGGCACCCAATTACCGAGCAACTTACCCTCGCCCACCATCGTGAGCACCTGATTTTTCTCGCTGATGCAAGGACAATAGACGCGCACAACGATGCCCGACGGCTGCTCTGCGGGAATGGGCTTTGCAGGCGCCACTTCCTGGTTGGAGAATGCCGAACTGAAGAGGTAAGAGGCGTAAGGGAGGTCACGCCAAGAGTCGCTCACGACATAGTGTGCGCCCACCTGCTTGGCGAGGCGGAAACTATGGGGCAAGCGTCCGAGTTCCGTGCGCACCACCTGCGCTCCGCGACACACTACATAGCGGTAATTCACCATCGTTGCGCCCTGAAGCGCCACGTCATACGTACCGCTCCAATGCTCACCGTCGTCCGTAGAAAGCATCAGCGGACTGTCGAATCCGTCGAGCATGACACCCAACTGTTCTCCCGCCTGTGTGCGGTAAGGTATTTTGAAGGAAATTTTCATTGTAAAAGGCTGTAAGTTATTATGGAGGAATGCAAAACGTCAGCCGGCAAGCGCCAACAACAACGCCACACCCTCTGCTTCCGCAAAGTTAATATTTATTGGCGAGGGTAGCAAATTATTCTTAACTGCTTGTAAAATAAAAATTGCTCTTCTCGCTCAGTGCCCGATTTTCAAAAAAACATGTCCACATTCCCAATGGCGATGTGGACATATAATATCGTGTCGTTTCAACGTTTACACGGGCAACAATAATACATTGTAATTGCTCACTTTATCTCCTTCTTACCATTTACGATATATACCCCTTTGATAGGGTGTTTCACGCGACGTCCGTGTAGGTCATAAGTAGTAGTGGCAGTGGTAATTTCGTGGTTGGCGATATGCGTCGGCATGCTTTCCACCACGATGGTATTGCCCTTTACTGCAATCAAAAGGTCATCCTGAAGGGCGCCGTCAAGCGTTGCCAAGGAGAGTTGTGCTTCGGCGATGGGGGCGTCGGTGATGAAAAAACCGCCGTTGAAAGCGCGCTGCACGGTGGTGCCATTGTCATAAGCAACATAGAGGTTGGGGTTGTCCTTGATGACTACCTCGTAGATGTTCTTTCCCTCAATGCTCACGGATTCGAAGCGCCACAGGTTGTCGTCGGCATTTGCAGGACCCGACACCCAAGTGGTGAGGTGCTCCTTACCGCCAACCATGTAGGAACTGTTATTATTCGAGCAGTTGAGGGCTGCATCAAAGTAGTAATAATTCACGCCGTCAATGTCGTAGGTACTGCCGATGGTGAGTTCGTTATATACTCCCATCAGCGTTACGTTTGCACCACCCGCCACGAGGGGATTTCCGTCGCCATTCTTGATGGCAACCTTTCCGCCACCGAGCGCTGTAATCTGCCAAATGCCGTTGTTGGTCGTCACCTTTGCGTCGGACTGCAGGGTGAGGCGGAGGCTGTTGCCCGAATGCGTAGCATCGTTATAAAGGTGCTCCTTACGCGCGGTTGCCTTGCTCATCATGTGGTAGTAACCAGTGGCAATCGTAGGAGGTTCGGGAACAGCTACATCTACGCCATTAAGGAAATCCTCAAGGTCGTTCACAAGGGCAGCACAGGCAGTGCCTGCCATCGTTGAACTGTTGAAACGCCCTAACAAGGTATTGAGTTTGTAAAGCATGTCGGGATTGTCGGCATACTCCTCACGCAAAATCTGAATTTTTTCATACTGGTGAATGCCCTCAATAAGGCGCTCAAAGCGGATGCTGGAACGGTTGCCAGGATAGTAGCAGTAAGTGTCACCCGAACCAAACTTGCGGAAGCGACTGTCGGTCAAGGGGTGTTCGTCCCAGTTCATCCATGCCCAGTGCAGGTAACCGTCGAGGTTCATCTTTGCAGCATAGATGGGCAAGTAAGTTGCTTCTGCGGGATAGGAGTTGGAGTAGATGTTGGGTTCGGCATTGGCACAACTGGTGTAATACGTACTGATCCAACCCTTTGCCTTGCGTTCCGCAAGTTGAGCAGCAGTGAAGCGTCCCTCCTGACCGAGTTGTACGCAGAGGTCGCGGAACTTGTCGCAGAGGGAACTGTGGTAGTTGCCCGCAAGCGCCATGTTGAAACCTAAATCTCCAGCGATAGCATAAGCATTGAGCATATCTGCCTCGGCACGCTCGTCAAGGGCGATGTTGGTCTTTTCTAACCATCCCTTCTCCACAAGATGCGCCTTGAAAGCGGTGAGGAAACTGGTCCACAATTCGCGATAGGCTTCCGTAGAAGTGTTGGTCTGCACATATTTATAGTCCGCAGTAGCCTCATCCCAGTAGCGGAAGCTCATATCCCAAGGCACCATAGAGAAGCAGTTGATGTACTTGTCAATACCGCATTCAGCGCAGAGTTCTACGTATTTATCAAACACCGTATAGTCGTAAGCCCATGTGCCGTCCGCCTTCTTCACGGTCGCCACCATGGGGTCGAAAAGATCGTGAGTTTGTTCGCCCCAGGGTTCGTAGAAGAGAATCGTAGAAACTACACGTTGTCCCGCACGCCCTAACGCCTTCAAATAGGGGCGCAAGGCTTCAAGGTGCTCATCGCTCCAGCGCTTCACCCCATAATAGCGGCTCACGGCATAAGGTTGTTGCCAAAAGTCAAGATGGAACTTCTGTTCGGCAACGGTTGGTAGCGAGTGGTCATCAACAACGATGGTAAGCGCAAGGCGCTTCACAACATCACCCGCTTCATTCACCACCTCAAGGTCGGTAGTGTAAGCGCCAGCAGCAATATCGCGAGGCACTTCAAGCGTACACCACACGGGGCGCGTCTCCATTGCGGGAACGGCATGAGGTTTGTCTTGATCAATAACATCTGCAACAAGCCACGTAGGATAACTCATGGGGTGGTTGCCACACGAAGTAAAGTCATCCGTAATGACATAGTTCACAAAGCGAGCATCGCCAGCATTATTAATACCCGTAGCGACACCATCCTTTTTCCATTCTGTCATACGCACCGAGAGCATGTCCTGGTCCGTCTTACTATACAGCACCGCCTGGATGTTAGCGCGTTCGCCCTTCCAAGCACGAACGGTTGCCGCATCTTGCTGCGTTAGTTCCGGCACTTCATGAAGTTTGTAATGCACATCGCGTGAACTCCACGACGCCTGAAGTCCTTCGGGAAGGGCATTCCAGGAAGCCACATCGGGAGTTGTTCCCACACGGGGTTCGGCGTATTCGTTAATAGGATATTCATACAACTCATCACCGCTTGCCACACCCGTAATCTTCAAGGTCACGTCGATAATGGAAGCCCCGTCGGAAATGTAGTTCGCATAACTTGCCCCCGTGGGATCAATGCAGTTCCACATCACCGCATAACGCATACGATACGTAGCGCCCACCTCCAGACCTTCAGGCACGCGGAAAGAGCCTGGCGCCAGAACGTCACCACTCACAGCGAGACCAGCACTATTCCAACCCGAGTTGCCATCCCCACTTTTGCTGTAAAGCGACCAGCACATCAGTTCGTTGCCCTCACCCTTAATGTAAGGACCGTCGCCCGTAAGCGCAACATCAAACTGCCCATTGTTGTTCCAATCGACATACACATAACCGTGCATCCAACTGCCGTTGATGGCAACCAGTGGCGTTACGGTTTCGCCACTTTTCACACCAAACACCGTAGCCGTCTTGTCAAAATAAGCCTGACAGCGTGGTGCCGAAGCAATATTATTAAGCACCTGCTGCTCCCCACGCACATTGCTTACGCCCACCATAATGGGGTAATGCGCATTGTGGTTTACCTTCACCTCTGCACCATACTTTACATAGTAGTCGCTCTGTCCCTCGGCATAAGCAACAAAGGCCATTGCCACAGCAAAGAAGCACACCAGACTTCTCAAGATTGTTTGTCTAATCATTTATGCAATTTTATAATATTGATGCTTTTACGTTCCGGGGATTACATCACTTACCCTTGCAAGCAGGATTGATGCTCCCCCAATCCTTATGCAAACATACAACTTTATTTTCTATAGGGAACTAAATTATCAAGATTATCCAACGCACCTTTTTCTTTATGAATGAAAACGGTTTCCTGTGGTTTTACGATATCAACAACCTTTCTAATTGTCGTTTTATCAGCATGTCCGGACGTATGTATATCAACGACATTAAAGAATAGTTCACGGAATTTCTTGTAATTGGGATTTGCTGCTATTTGTTCTGGAATCGTGTAGTACCCCTCCCAAGATGAGTAAATAAGAAGCGTTTCTTCAATCGGCAATTCCTTTATCAACTCCTTAACACGTGATATTTGCGAAGTCCCAACAACAAGAACAAAACCGCTCTTTTTAATTCTCTCCAATCCATTAAGGCGTAGCATCCGGGGAGAGAAATTAAATAATCCATGAGATAGTTCCGATTCCCGCTCTGTGAAAAACTTCATAGTCGATGCCATGAATTTTGAACATACATATAGTGTTTTCTTCGCTTCTAAAGCTGCATTTTTTATGGAAGCCAATCTTTCAATATCAGTAGCTGAAGCTAATACAAAAACATACTTGAATGCTTTCATCACATTTGCCATCTTTTCTGACACTCTACATTCATGGATACATTCATCATTTCGACTCAACATTGTACCTTCCGTGATAAGGGTATCAATGTTTGTAGCATACTTCCTTAATGTTGGTATCAATCCTTTGCCCATATACCCATGTGCTCTATAGTCGCCTGTATGCCAAATGCGTTTCCCATCAGCCTCAATGAGAAACATGTGTGAATCATAAATGGAATGGCAATTAAAGAAGGGAGTATTTGTGATATCTCCAATGGAAATAGAACATGGTTTCTTGCGGGGAGGTGTCCTACCCCATGAGCTCATCTTTGTAATTATCTTAATCTTATTTTCTGCATTAGATTTTTGAACGATTACTTCCTCTATTTGTTCTTTTGTGGAATTTGCATCATTCTGTAATTGTTCAAGACAAAGTTCAATTCCTTCTTTTAGTGTTCTATATTTTATAAGCAAAAGTTCCTTTGTACCTTCACTCATATATTGTGGAACATAGGTAGGTATATATTCAAACAATCCCACATGATCTTCATGGCCATGGGTATAGAACACTGCTTCATACGTTTTAGCATTAGTGGCAAAGATGTTTTCCACCATTAACCTATCTTGTTCTGGTGTTGTAGGTTCACCATTGCCTGGTAAGTTCTGTCCAAAATCTATAAAGACTCGTGAAGTTGCAGTACTGATTTCAGTAATGCAACCTCCTATTTGTTCTAATCCTCTATGTACCTTTATGTCCATTATTCGAGATTATTTGATTTTTCAATTTCCTTTTCAATACTCTGTCTTACCCACCAAATAGCATAGGGGATGAATTTTAAACCGCGACTTTCATCAAAATTTTCAGCAGCTAACACCAAACCTTTATTACCTGCTTCTATCAGTTCATCCATAGACAGATTATTGTTGGCGTACCTCTTGGCTACAGCAGTCACAAATCGTAGTCTGAATTGTGCAAGCTTTTCAATAGCAGTGTCTCTTTCTTTTCCTCCTTGCTGAATAGACTTTATTATCTGTAATTCCTCCTCAAGAGAAAAGCGAGTTTCTGTCTCTACTCCTTTTTCATTTACTCCATTCATTCTGCTGTTCATTGCTTTCTTTTCCATATATAAGTTATTTTAAATGTTTCTCTATACTATTATACGAAAAGGAAAGTGAGTAAATGGACTAAATCGCTACATGGTATGCAAAAACTTTGCGCACAATGCTAAAAATCTGATTTTAAAGAGAACTTAACATCCTCCTTAAGTAGAATTTCACACAATCTTCGACGGTGTTCATCTCTACCGTTTGTATTCTTTTCCCAACAGTCGAATATCAATAATTCGGGAATGGGATTGATACATATTGGCCGACTCTCAGAAACAGGCAATCCTAATGACTTCTTTATATCATAAAGTTTCTGATAGTATTCGAGAAGTTGAGAAGAGTATTTTTCAATAAACTGCTTGTATCTATTCATCTGATACACGACCTCGGGTGTGGCATCTGTTTCGTGAAGCATTCTGTTATCACCCATTCGCTTGAGTTCAACAAAGGTAACCATACCGTCAGAGCATTTTACTAAATCTATCCGATTGTTTGTTTCTCCATCAATATATGCAAACTCTGAATCAAGATGATACTGGCGAGATTGTACTATTAATGTTCCTTGGATGTACTTTTCCGACCATTTCTCTTTGGGAACTACACCATCGACACTGCTTTTTTGAGAATAATGAGTTTTTATTCTATCTAACACATCATCCAAACAAGAGTCAATAAAATCACTACACTCAATATACAAGTTACTCTTTGAAGGAGCAGGAAGCCCCAAATATTTATGATGTGTAAAGACTTGCAGTTTCTTATGTTTGCTACAGTAGTGAATTCGGGCAATGCTTCCACCTTCAAAATAAACATTTACCTGATTGTCTTTTCTTACTTCTATGTATAATGAAGAATCTTCCTTAAATCGGTTCCACCAATGTGGATTATTATTTAGTTCAAGGAAAATTCTTGCATCTGGTTTTAATGTATCAAATGTAATTGGCATAAAATTAGTGAACAAAGTTTATCTTTTCAATCTGCTTGCATCAACATTCCATATGAATACTTCATTTTCAGTAAATTGTTCTTTAGTGACACCCATCTCATTAAAGATAGTATTATACTTCTTTTCCCAATCATTTGACGAAGCATGCTTTCCTACAGATATCCAATCGGGATCATTAACAAAATTCAAAAAAACAAGTTTTACATTATTGATCTTCTCATTGGGAATCATTTCTTTAATCTTCAAATGAAAAGCTATACGATTTGATATTTGATAATATTTATGCAACCAAATATCCTCTTTACTATCACCTTCCACCTTAAAATACTTCATTAGTGAACGTAATGAGTTACATTTCATATTATAGTTGTCTTCTTGTTTTTTGCTATACTGTTTTGCTAACTTGTTTCCTCTTTTAATTTCTGCAAGATAGGATTTTGCTTCAATCAAATACAAAGTCTTGCTCTGTTTGGCTATAAACATTCCATCCCATTGAGGTGATCTTTGTGGCCAAAAACCTAAAAAAAAGTCTTTGGGTAAACCTAAAAAAGTCAAAGTATCTTTGCCATTCAGTTGAAGTTCTCTGCCGTTTTCATGTTTAGGACAAATCCATTGTATCGGTTCGTTAATTAAATCCTCTATCAAATATAAATTTTGCTCCAAAACTAATTCACGCATTCGTTTGTAGCTTCCTTTATTCCTTTCCATATTTATAATTATTTAATGTAATGTGTAAGATTCTCTTCTAATCTTCTCTTTACTTCTTCTCTCAACTCTATTGGATCCAGTACTTCTACATTTTCTCCCATCGCCAATATCTGACTGGAAAGTTCCGGAGTCAAGCACAACTTATATTCAAACACACTAAACTCTCCATATTTTGAAGATGCCTCGCACTGTGATTTATGCAATGGCAAAGAACGCAAGTATTCTATTTGCTTTCCGTATGCTTTAAGCGTTACTTTTACAGGAGAAAGTTTTTCATTCACAAAAATACCAACGGTGTTTGCATAATACTTTTCTGCATTAAAGTTTTTTGGAAACTTGAATGGTTGTTCTTTAATTGTCATTTCAAGCAAACGATCCAGGGCTATGTTACGGATAGCATTTAATTCCTTTATAAAACCAAGTACATACCATCTTTGATGATAGGCTTTCATGGCGTAGGGCTGGATGGTGTATGACGCTCTATGACCATAAAATGGTTGATAGTCTATTGCCAGTTCTTTGGACTGTTGCATGGCATCTATTATAGTTTGTAGATACTCCGTGCCATGAGGGATGTCTTCAAACAAGATTCTGTCTCTCATGTTGTGCCCCGCAATGATCATATTCGATAGATTGAAGGAGTTCAATAGCCACTTCCTAATCCTATCGTTTCTCAAGACTTCAGGATTGGTGATGGCGTACTTGTACCCATTGGATGGATTGCATTTGATTTCTACACCGAATAGCTCCTCTACGGCACTACGATGCTGATGAAAAGTACGCAAAGGAAGGGGTTTGTTATCACCCATATTGCTTTCTTTCCAGCGTTTGCTGATTTCATCAAAAGTCATCTGCTTTTCCTGTAATAGAAGATTAAGCAACCATATATAACGATTGAATGTTTTGCTTATCATAACCCGTTTATATCAAATATGAAAGATTACTATTTGCGAATATACATATTACCCATCAAAGTTATTACACACTTAAACTAAAAAGTACTCTTTCAGTCCTCTCATATCTTCCTGTCTATCTTAAGAAATAATCGATTAAATTTTACAATGGGCTGACCGAGATAGGTCGAAGTATTGTAATTCTTTTGTTTCGCATATTCTACAACAATATTTCGTATTTCATTAGGGTAATAGATGCTTAATATTTTCTTCTTCATCAACTCATGCCAAGCAGTGGGCATACCCAATCTATTTATGTCTGCTATTTTGGCAATACCCAATGAAATGGCGACCAAACTATAGTAGAAATCTCCAAGTTCTACTATCGGTTCTACACCCAGACAATTTTTAACATCCTCAACAAAATTCTTTATGGACAACAAGTCTTCGTGAAGTCCTAACTCTATAACGTTATTCAATTCTGTATCTAAAAGGGCAGAATATAATGAGGATGAGACTCCAAACTGTTTCTCATATCCCCACCTTGTTTGAAACTTCAATGCCTCAATGGTACTTCTTTCCTTAAGGACATCCTTTCGCCTTTTGTCTTTCTTATTAATCATATTTACGCTTGTTAATGCTCCATACTATATTATACGAAGAGTTTTTGCTGTTTTCTATAAAAAAGAACCTTTGGTCTGCAAAAAACCTGCACACCAAGCAAAATATTTTTATGAACACCCTTTAAAAGTCCCCAAAATCTATTTGTACAAAATGTCAAAAAGCATTCCAAGCAATGGTAGGGTTATTGCGACTACAAAGAAACAATAGTTCAAAAGTAATGTTCACGATTTTGTCTTTTTTCGGTAAATACCTTTTATTACAAGAGGTTTTCTGTTAGCAGACTTTTTCCATTGCACCAAATCAGACTCTATCTTTCTCTTTAACATAGTATTACGCATTTATTCTGGAGCAAAATACATTTTTCCAAGGGAATAAACCAAGGATTATGACATTTTTTCAAGCGAATAATCTCAAACACCTACACTTTTTCAAGGGAATGAGGAATTCTTTAGAGGGTGAAAATCTATAAAACCATTTCCTATAGGAAACAAAATCAGCAAAAATATCAAAAGCTGTTCCTATAAGTTCTAACTTTTGCAACGACTTTTTCCCCTTATACAACTAAAGTGGGTGTGCCAATAGCTATTGACACACCCACTTTTGGTTCTTATTTATTCAAGTTTCGCAAGTGCTCAACTTGTTAGGTTATAAGGTTTTAAGGTTTACCATTCGGAGGACTCCCATTTAGTTTGTATAAACAGTCTGGATAGTCCTCAAAGCCTTAAAGCGTAGCGACCTAACAACCTCATAACCTGACTCAACTGAAGCTTGCGAAAGTTGAGTTATTTAGCGTTTGGCTATTCCGACCAATCCATCTTGGTCATGCGTACATAGCTCTGGTAGCGCTTCTTGGCCATTTCCTGACATGCTGCGAAGAGTTCTTCGGCTTCGTCGGGATATTGCTTCAATACAGAGAGGAAGCGCACTTCGCCCTTGAGGTAATCCTGGAACTTATCCCACTGGGGTTCCTTTGAGTCGAGCTGGAAGGGATTCTTGCCTTCTGCTTCGAGCGCAGGATTGTAGCGCCAGAGGTGCCAGTAACCGCATTCTACAGCTGCAGCTTCTTCAGCCTGAGCCTTACCCATACCCTTCTTCAAACCGTGGTTGATACAGGGAGCATAAGCGATTACCAATGAAGGTCCGGGATAAGCTTCTGCTTCACGGAGCGCCTTGAGACACTGTGCCTGGTCGGCACCCATAGCAATCTGCGCAACATATACGTAACCGTAAGTTGTAGCAATCATACCGAGGTCCTTCTTACGGATGCGCTTACCAGAAGCTGCGAACTTCGCAATCGCACCAAGGGGTGTTGCCTTAGAAGACTGACCACCGGTGTTAGAATAAACTTCTGTGTCGAGCACGAGGATGTTAACATCTTCACCAGAAGCGATAACGTGGTCAAGACCGCCGTAACCGATGTCGTAAGAAGCACCATCACCACCGATAATCCACTGACTGCGCTTCACGAGGTAGTGAGAGAGTTCATCAAGTTGCTTTGCCATTTCATGACCTTGAGCAACGCCACCAGCGATGAGGGGCTTCATCTGCTCGGCAATAGCCTTAGTCTTGTCGGCGTCTTCCTTATTGTCAATCCACTGCTGAGCGAGTTCCTTCATTTCGTTGCATGAACAGTCGCACATCGCAACCTTCTTCAAGAGTTCTTCGAGACGGAGGCGCATCTTCTTGTTTGCGAGTGTCATACCGAGACCAAATTCGCAGAAGTCTTCGAAGAGTGAGTTTGCCCACGCAGGACCCTGTCCCTTTTCATTAGTTGTGTAGGGCGTAGAGGGGATAGAACCTGAATAGATAGAAGAACAACCCGTAGCGTTTGCCACCATCTGGCGGTCGCCAAAGAGTTGAGAAACGAGCTTCACATAAGGTGTTTCACCACAACCTGAA
>JAEIGA010015902.1_pt1 | contig 11454 bp, 8 predicted proteins | sample 9270691 | NCBI WGS metagenome assembly JAEIGA01 (sample SAMN17057246, study PRJNA624740) | gut metagenome | biome: biome; isolation source: fecal sample | host: Bos grunniens | place: China: Xizang | collected 2019
GAGGGTACAAAGTACAATGGTGGTCAGCATGGTATTTACGGTGGCGCTATTACCGTTCCTGTAGATGGCCCAGTGAAGTTTACCATCGGTGCGTGCCAATACAGTGGTAGCGATATTACTGTAACAAAAGACGGTGCTGCGTTCACAACGATTAGCAACAATGCTTCTTGTGGTGAGCAGGCTGGTAAATTCGCACAGAATGTGACTTATACTTACACAGGTGAGGCGGCTACATTGGTATTCACTATGGCAGGTAACACTTATGTGCCTTATTTCTTTGCAGAGGCATGTGATATTACTCCTTGTGAGGTTATTTTCAAAGATCAGAATGGTACAGAGTTGGGTCGCGTAGAGACTTACGAGGGCGCTACTTTGGCAGAGATTCCTTATACAGAAGCTAATCTTCCTGCAGTAGCAGAGGGTTATAAGTTCCGCGGATGGTATTACACAAGTGGTAAGAAAGCAGCTATTGGTGATGTGATTAATGGCAATACCACTATTCAAGCATTGGTTACTCCTATTGAGGTGGTTGAGACTGGTGCTATTTTCACTTACCCATTGAATGATGCAATGTTCTATCCTGAGAATCATGAGTCGATTGAGATTGCAGGTGGTTCATTCCACGATGGTACCCATGGTTGGTATTTCGGCGCTAATGGTACTATCAAGGTACAAGTAGCAGGTAATGCAGTCATCGTTGTTACGATGTGTACCTATTCAGAGACAGGCGCTTTGGTATTGACCGACGCCGCAGGTGTTGAATTGGGTCGCGACTCCGTATTCAAGAGCGAAACTTCGGATGGAGCTACTGCTTCTTTCCGCTATACAGGTGCAGCGACTACTCTTACTTTGACAGTAACAGAGAAAGCATATATCCACAAAGTAGTGGTTTATAATGTATTAAACTTTGTAGAGAAAGACGAGACAACAGGTTATTACATGGTGCCAGCAGGTGACGCAGCAGCGTTCATTTTGGCAATTACCGAAGCAAACTCCAAGGGCAATGCGAAGATCTTCTTGCCAAATGGCTTGTATGACCTTGGCGAAACTGTTTTGACCGCTATTACTGGTAATAATATCTCTATTATTGGCGAGTCAATGGAAGGTACGATCATCAAGAATGCGCCTGATGTAAAGATAGAGGGTATTAGTAGCACAGCTACATTGCATATCATCAAGAATGTAGCGGGTACTTATCTGCAAGACCTTACTCTCCAAAACGCATTGGATTACTACAAGAATGATAATGGCCGTGCTGTATGCTTGTGGGATCAAGGTACACAGACTGTTTGCAAGAATGTGCGTATGTTGAGTTATCAAGACACTTATTATAGCAACATGCAAGGTGCGGTGAAGTATTTTGAGGATTGCGAGATTCACGGAACAGTAGATTTCATCTGCGGCGATGGTAGTGTTTACTTCAAGAATAACCTCCTTTATTGCGAAAAACGCAAAGCAGCTGGTGGCGGCGAAGATTGTATCACAGCCAACAATGGTATTGAAACCGATAAGGGATATGTATTCGAAGGCTGTACTATCAAGAGTGAGTGCCCAACTGTTAGTTTAGGTCGCGCTTGGAACAACACTCCTAAGTGTGCTTATCTAAATACTACTGTAGATTTCTCTGCAGGTAATTTCTCATTTGAGAAAGAGGGTGCTATTACTCGTTGGACACATAAGTTGATGAATGCTAATTCTAACGCATGGCCTATCTTCGGCGAGTATAACACTCGTGATGCAGCAGGCAATGTGCTCTCTCCAGCAAGCAATGTGGTTACTTTTGTTGACCCAAGTAATGCAAGTTTGACCAAAGAGGCGGAGACTATTCTTACAGCAGAGCAGGCAGCCGCATACACAATGGCTAATACTCTTGGAGAGTGGGCAGCGACTGCAGCTGCTAATGCTTCTCAAGTAAATGGTCCTGCGAATGTTGTTCTCACAGGTAGCAACCTCACATGGGATGCTATTGAGGGTGTTGGTGCATACTTAGTAGAGAAGAAGACAGCTGAAGGTATGGAGTTTGTTGCTATTACCACAGCTACTACTCTTGTTGTAGAGGATATAAATGCAGAGTATGTAGTACGCGCAGCTAATGCGAAGGGCGGTTTTGGTCTCCCTGCTATTAAGTCTACCGTAGGTGTTGAGAATATTCAAGGTGAGCAAGCACAATACACAAAGGTTATCAAGGACGGTAAGTTATTCATCATGCGTGATGGTAAAGTATACGACGCGATGGGAAGTATGATTCGTTAATACGAATTTTACACATATTAAACAACAGGTGTCCAATCGGCACCTGTTGTTTTTTTTTAACAAAAAACACAAATGTAGAAAAATTGTTGTCAAAAATTTGCATATGTGCAGTTTTTATTGTACCTTTGTGGCGTAATTTTGTCCTCAATTTTACAGTGTAAATTTTTATAAAAAAAATGAATAGTTTTGGTGTTATTGCTAATGGACTAAAATGTCCAATTATTAAGAACGGTGACTCAATTACCAATATTGCATTAGCAGTGGTAGAAGAGTATGTGAGTAATGGTATGCTATCTATTGACGATCGTGATGTGCTATGCATTACTGAATCTATCGTAGCGCGAGCTCAAGGCAACTATGTAACGGTAGATGATATGAGCCAATTCCTTGGTGCGAATGGCATAAAGAGCAATCTTGTATTATATTCTCCCATCATGTCACGCAACCGTTTTTCTGTTATCTTACGCGGTTTGGCGCGTTACGCAGACAGTATAGAAGTAGTACTTAATGGTGCGTGTGATGAGCAGGGTAATCCTAACTATGGTACTAATCCATTCTCGGGTGTAGACATACAACAGTACTACCAACAAGTAGCTCAAGAGGAGCAATGCGCCTTGCGCTTCACAGCCGTAGAGAACACTACAGTAGAAGAGGTTGTTCAGCGTTATGACAGCAACGAATGTACTTTTATCGATGCGCGTTGCCACCCCACCACCGACAAGACGATATACACCTTGGCTTGGGTATTGAGCAGCCCTGTACAACGCACAAATGGTTCATGGTCTGGAAGCAATGAGAGTTATGGTGTATTGGGTTCCAACAAGTCTGATGACGAGACGCTCAAGTTATTTCCAAAAGATTGCTTTGCTTTGTGTCAATCTATCCAAGCGCTTATAGAGGAGAAATATGGTAAGAAAATTGAGGTGCTTGTCTATGGCGATGGTTGTTTCAAAGACCCAGTGGGTGGAATATGGGAGTTTGCAGACCCAATTACCTGTCCAGGTTACACAGAGGGCTTGGTCGGCACGCCAAACGAGCTGAAGTTAAAAGCACTAGTTGACACCAAATATAATGAGTTAAGTGGCGAAGCACTTAATGTGGCTATCTCTAATGAGATCAAGAATAAGAAGGCTAACTTGGTTGGCTCAATGGAGAGCCAAGGTACTACCCCACGCCGTTATATAGATCTCTTAGCCTCTTTGGCAGATCTCACATCGGGTAGTGGTGACAAGGGCACACCAATGGTATATATTAAGAACTACTTCAACAACTATAGTAATTAATCCTTTTAACTTTATTCGACCATGAAAGGAATCATATTGGCTGGAGGCAGCGCTACTCGTTTGTATCCATTGAGTAAGGCTATTAGCAAGCAGATTATGCCTGTCTATGACAAACCCATGATTTATTACCCATTATCAACCTTAATGCTTGCGGGTATTCGCGAGGTGCTTATTATCAGTACCCCTCGTGATTTACCGATGTTTGAGGAGTTGTTAGGCGATGGTAGTCGTATAGGTATGAAATTCGAATACAAAGTACAGTTGATTCCTAATGGTTTGGCTCAGGCTTTTGTATTAGGAAAAGATTTCCTAAATGGAGAACCTGGTTGTTTGATTTTAGGCGACAATATGTTCTATGGCCAGCATTTCCGTCGTATGTTAGTGGATGCAGTAAAAGAGACTGAGCAAGGAGGAGCTTGTGTGTTTGGTTATGAAGTAGCAGATCCTCGTGCTTATGGCGTGGTAGAGTTTGATGCAGATGGCAAGGTAGTTAGTTTAGAGGAAAAACCCCAGCATCCTAAGAGCAACTACGCCGTGCCTGGTTTGTATTTCTACGATTCCACGGTATGTGACAAAGCGGCAGTGTTAGAACCCAGTGCTCGTGGTGAATATGAGATTACCGATCTCAATAAAATGTATTTGCAAGAGGGCAGTCTAAAGGTAAAGCTCTTTAGTCGCGGATTTGCATGGTTGGATACAGGTAACTGTGATAGTCTGCTAGAGGCGGGGAATTTTATTGCTACTATTCAAAATAGACAAGGATTTTATGTGAGTTGCATAGAGGAGATTGCTTGGCGTAACGGATGGATCAGTACCGAGCAATTAGAGGCTTTGGGTCAGGAGATGAAGACGGCTTATGGTCGTTACTTGCAGCAACTTGCTCATTCACAATTTTCTAGATAAATTACACATTATTCTTGCCCACATGAAAAAGAACATTCTATTGACACTTGTATTGCTTATTGCGGCCATGTGCGCGATAAGCACTCCCACACGCGCTAACGATAGATTTGTGGTGAAGCATTACTCCATCAAGGACGGCATGAGTCAAAACACGGTTATGGCTATTTTGCAAGACAAACAAGGCTATATGTGGTTTGGTACTTGGGATGGATTGAATCGCTTTGATGGATATAATTTCCAAGTATACAAAGCAATGGACAACGGCAAGCAGGTGTGCGTGAATAATCGTGTGGATATTATTTACGAAGATGAGTTAGAGCAAATTTGGTGGAGCACCTATGATGGTCATTTCTTCAAGATAGACAAAGCGCGCAAGTACACTTACGAGCAGCCATATGATAGTCTGCCACAAGGAATGATGCAGAAGATAGCCGAGAAGGAGAAGGATACAAAAGTAGATTCACACGGCGTTATTTGGCAGGCAGATGACGAGAATGGTATTATGCGCTACCGCTTTGGTCAATGGAAACGATTTACGCCTACTTTAGATAGCCGCTACGCGGGTATGCTCAGAAAGCATTTCTTTTTATTAGAAGATAATTTAGGTCGCACATGGGTCAATCCCACGGGTGGTGGATGGAGTTATTACGATAACGAAACCGACGAGTTGATTTCGCCTATTCATACTATCACTAACATGATTCACACCGCGTATATGGACCGAGACGGACAAATGTGGATTGCCACATACGATGGCGGTGTGGACTGTGTAAACATGGAGCCAGCTCCGTATCAAATTCACGACAAGCGTCAGTCGCACAATGGTAATGGCGAGGTGCGTGCTTTTTTAAAGAAGAAAGATGGAGATGTTGTTCCACTTGTAAAATCCGAGACTAATGTGTACTGTGCTTATGATAGCAAACATGGTGTGCTCTACGGAACCAAGGGTAATGGACTAAAGAATATCTCTACTGGAATGACAATTGCCACCAATCACCCTGATATATACGATATTGAGGAAGGAGGAGATGGAACGCTATATGTGGCTACTTATGGTGGTGGTGTAAATATTATTCGTTGGAATGAGTTCAAAAAAGAGTGGAACAAAGCGGAGATAGTGGGTAATGGAATGAAAGTGCGTGATATTGAGATTGTAGACCAAACACTATGGTGCGGTACCACAACGGGCATTCTGAAGGTAAACTTACAAACCTTAGAAAGCGAGGTGATTCCAAGTTACGATATTCGAGCTATCTATTATAGCCGTGACATGTTATGGTTAGGCTCGTTTGGTGGCGGACTATTCAAGATTAATCCAAAGAGTGCCAGTCCTACTCTGGAGCATGTGGAAACATTCCACGATATTATTCTAAGTATGGCGGGTGATGGAAAGAACCTTTGGTTCTCTTCTGAGAGCGACATTGCACAACTCAACTTAGAGACCAATGATTTATATTACTACGATGCTCTAATAGGCGAAGAAAACTCTTATTTCACAGAGGCAGAGGCGGTACGCCTGCCTAATGGTACTATCTTATTCGGTTACTCGAATGGTTACTGTGCTTTTGATCCTTCTAAGATTCGCCGTTCTACTTATGTTCCTCAGATGTTCATCATTCAATGCGAGGTACAGGACCAAGAGATGAAGGGAGACACAATTGTAGTGCCCGATCAGAGCAATATTACCATTGAGTACGCAGCAATGGATTATGTTGGGGCTGACAAGATTGTATATACCTACAAGATGGATGGTATTGACACCTCATGGAAGAATCCAACGAGTCAACGCCGTGTGGTGTATAATAATCTTCGTCATGGCACTTATATTTTCCATGTACGCTCTACCAATAGAGAGGGTGCAGATGTAGAGAATGAAATACAAATGGTGGTTATCGTCGAGAAACCGCTTTGGTTACAATGGTGGGCAATCATACTCTATGTAGTAGCCTTCTTCGGTGTACTAACATTAGCTGTGTATATATTCTTAACATACCAATCACTGCGCCAAAAGGTACAAGTAGAGCAGCAAGTGACGGATATCAAGTTGCGTTTCTTCACGAATATCAGTCATGAGTTACGCACGCCACTCACACTTATTGTGGGGCCTATTGAGAATATTCTCCAAACCGAACGCATTAGTCAAAGCGTACGCACTCAATTAGAGATTGTACAAAGCAATAGTAGGCGCATGCTTCGCATGGTAAACCAACTATTAGAATTCCGCAAGGTACAGAACCAAAAGATGAAGCTCAAAGTGCAGCAAACTCTACTGAGTGAATTAGTAGAAGACACTTGCGCTAACTTCAAGAAAGAGGCCTACGACAAGCATATTAATTTCACTATTGATAATCGAACGAAGGATTCCACCGTATGGGTAGACAGAACACGAATGGACACCGTGCTATGGAATATGCTGAGTAATGCGTTTAAGTTCACCGCTGCGGGCAAGAGTATTCGCGTGATTATCGACGAAAAGCCTGGTTTCCTCATCCTATCGGTAAAAGACGAGGGTATTGGTATTCCTCCCGAGAAGAGGAGTGTACTCTTTGAACGCTTTAGTAGCAATAACGAACTCAATAGTCTCAATGCGACAGGCACGGGCATTGGTATGAACCTTACAAAGGAATTGGTTGATTTGCATAATGGCCACATAGAAGTAGAGAGCGAAGTAGGAAAAGGCACTACCATCACCGTTCTTTTACACACAGGCAAAGAGCATTTTGGTCCAGAAGTAGATTTTATCGCTGACGACCGTTCTATCGGTCAAGCGGGTGTAACGGCTTTCGAACAAAAACTAGAAACTTTAGAGCAAGAGATTGTAGAAAATACCCGCACAATTCTCGTAGTGGACGACAACCAAGATATGCGCCAGTTCCTAACAGGTATCTTATCCAAGGATTACAATGTAGAAATGGCTGAAGACGGAGAGAAGGCAAAGCATATCATCCGTACCAAACAAATTGATTTAATTATCACCGATCTCATGATGCCCAAGGTGGACGGATTAGAATTAACGCAGTATATTAAGAATAACTCTGATTTAAATTATATACCCGTTATTTTGCTCACTGCTAAAACTGCTATTGAGAGCCGCTTACAAGCGCTGCAAAAAGGTGCTGATGACTATGTGACCAAACCATTTGAACCAGAGTATCTACGCGCGAGAGTACATAATATCATCGCGCAGCGAAAGCAGTTGGAAAGTAGTTATAGACAGCGACTCTTACGATTAGAGACACAGAAGAATGACAAAGACATTCCAGGAGACACCTTCCTTGCGAAACTGCTAGATGTAATGGATAAAGAGATGGATAACAACACGCTCACCGTAGATGGATTGGTGGACGAGATGGGAATGGGCAGAACTGTCTTCTTTAACAAGTTGAAGACAATGACAGGTATGAGTCCAGTAGAGTTCATGCGCGAGATACGCATCAAGAAAGCAGCACAATTATTGGAGGAGAACCAATATAATGTAACAGAAGTGACATACATGGTGGGCATGAACGACTCACGCTATTTCTCTAAATGCTTTAAGAATACCTATGGTGTAACACCAAGTGAGTACCGTAACGCAATCAAAAAGAAAAAACAAAAATAATGAGTATTATACGAAAACTATGCTTGTTATTCTCCATCCTCTTGATGGTCGCATGCGGTAAACAGCGCCCCCAGACTCCAAGTCGATGGTTGGGCAAGGAGATGCAGGTTGATAGCACCCAACTCGCGTTGCTTGAGTTGAATCAAAAAATGGTGGAGGCTGCCGATACCAAACTGACGCAAATAGCACAAGCACAAGAAGAACCATATGCCCTCTACGAAGGAAACACATGGATTTATTTCTTGCAAAGAGGAGACATGAACACACCAGCACCCAAAGATGGGGACACATTGGTGGTACATATGGCCGTTCATTCAATAGAGAATAACCAATTACTTGTGGATATCTTGCACGAATACCGCGTTGGAAAAAGCGAACTGCCGCCAGCTATAGACAATAACATTTCCGAGTTTAGGAAAGGTAGTCAAGCGCGCATGCTGGTGCCATGGTACGGAGCATTCGGCATGCAGGGAACTAAAGAAGTACCACCCTACGAAAATGTAATCATACATATAGAAATAAAATAAATGAAAACAAAACTATTATTGCTTGTCTTGGGAATAGGACTTATCGCTACCAGTTGCGACCAAAACACCTATTCTGGGCAACGAGAGCAGGAAAATAAACTGATCGAAAATTTCTTTAAAAGAAATGGATTTAATATCATTACTGAGGAACCCAAAGACGATATTTGGGGAGAGAAAGATTACCTCAAGGTGCCTGGTTACGATGATTTCTATTTCCATTTGACCAGTCGTGGCGATTCCATCCGTATTGATTCCATCAACGGTATAGCAGACACTATAGACTTGATGGTTGTACCTAACGATGTAATTGTATTGCGCTATAAGCGGTTTGAACTGACAGAGAACGCTGATACGCTGAGTTACTGGACCACCTTGGACCAAGCCTATCCATTTGAATTCCATTATGGTAACCTTGCTGAATGCGAAGCAACGGGATGGCATCTTGCTATCAAACTAATGAAATACCCTAATTCAGAGTGTACCATCATCCAACCAAGTAAAATGGGTTTCGCTGCCGAAGGTGTCAGTGTCACCCCATATGGCTATATAATGAAATTTAAAGTAAAACAGTGATATGAGTTTAGTAAAGAGTATTTCAGGTATTCGCGGAACGATTGGCGGATATGTAGGGGAAGGACTCAACCCTGTAGATATAACGCGTTTCACCGCTGCTTATGCCACCCAACGACAAGCGGCGATACCCAATAATAAGACAATTGTTGTGGGGCGTGACGCTCGACTGAGTGGACCCATGGTAGAGCATATCGTTTGCGGCACATTAATGGGAATGGGATATAATGTAGTCAATATAGGACTCGCTACCACTCCTACCACTGAATTGGCTGTTATCGGCGAGAAAGCAGCTGGAGGAATCATCCTCACCGCCAGCCATAACCCAAAGCAATGGAATGCACTCAAGTTGCTTAACGAGAAGGGCGAATTCCTCAACGACCAAGAAGGAAAAGAAGTGCTCGCTATCGCAGAGAATGAGTCTTTTGTCTTTGCCGAAGTTGACCAATTGGGACAGATGACACACAAGGATTATCTGCCTTACCATGTAAATGAGGTGCTCCAATTACCACTCGTGGATGTGGAAGCCATCAAGAAGCGCAATTTTACAGTAGCCATCGACTGCGTTAATTCTGTGGGCGGACTTGCTATACCAGCGATGCTCAAAGCGCTTGGTGTGACAAACATCATCGAACTCTATTGCGAACCCAATGGTCAGTTTCCACACAACCCCGAACCACTGCCTCAACACCTCACCGAAATAAGTGAGTTGCTCAAGCAAGGCAAAGCGGATCTTGGTTTTGTTGTAGACCCTGATGTGGACCGACTCGCTATTATCTGCGAAGACGGATCGATGTTCGGAGAAGAATACACACTCGTCAGCATTGCGGACTACATCCTTGCCCACACACCTGGTAATACAGTGAGTAACATGTCTTCATCGCGCGCACTGAGTGATATCACACGCAAGCATGGTGGTGAATACACGGCGAGTGCTGTGGGTGAAGTAAATGTAGTGGCTCAAATGCAGAAAGTGAATGCTATCATCGGCGGTGAAGGAAATGGCGGAGTAATCTATCCAGCTTGCCATAGCGGTCGCGACGCTCTCGTGGGAGTAGCACTCTTCCTTAGCCATATGGCCAAAATGGACATGACCGTGAGTGCATATAGACAAACACTGCCTGAGTATTACATTAGCAAGAACCGTATTGACCTCACACCCGACACAGATATAGACGCTATTCTCGCGCGCGTAAAAGATATATATAAGGAGGAACGCGTCAATGACATCGATGGTGTAAAAATTGATTTTGCAGAAGGATGGGTACATCTACGCAAGAGCAATACCGAACCTATCATTCGCGTCTATTCAGAAGCAGCTACGATGGACAAAGCTAACGCTTTGGCACAACAAGTGATGGCTATAATAAACGAATAATCTCATTAAGATATGAATATTGTAGTAGTAAATGACGATGGTTGGGGCGTAGCAGGTATACGCTTATTAGCCCGTGAGATGACTAAACTTGGGCATGTAACTGTCATTGCTCCCGATGGACCACGCAGCGGATTTGCTGCTAAGATATCCGTAGCAGATCCTATCTATGTGAAGCGTATAGAAGAGCACGACTTGAACGGAGCAGAAGTATATACCACCAATGGAACACCCGCTGATTGTGTCAAAATAGCACGAGAAGTGATTATGCGGGATAAGAAGATTGATTTACTTGTATCAGGCATCAACCACGGTATTAATGCAAGTGTGAATGTCATCTACTCTGGTACGATGGGGGCATGTCTTGTGGCAGCGGAGAAAGGTATCCCTGCAATTGGATGGTCGATTAATAGCCATAAATTGGATGTAGATTTACATTGGTTGCAACCCATGATAGTGGAGGTGACCAAGCATCTTTTAGAAGAAGGATTTGCACCACAAATGTGCTATAATGTGAATGCACCCGTGGGCGAGATAGAAGGCATTCGTTGGACACGACAATGCGCAGGGCATTGGCAAAATGAATTAGTACCTATCGAGGGAGAATTGCCACAAGGAGTGGAGAGCGGATGGAAATTAGCGGGTGAGTTCATTAATGATGAACCCGATGAGCAAGATACAGATATATGGGCGGTGGAGCATCAACTGCTCGCCATTACTCCAACCATGATTGACTTAACGGAGTATGGAGCGCTTTGACAAATATAGTATTGGAATACTGGTAGGACTACTGCTACCTGCTATCTTTGGGTTAACCTATATAGAAGTGATGAATCTATGGTACCCATTACAGACGCTGCAATTTCAGGCAGGCGGTGTATTAAGCAAACTGCTGCTTGTTTGCGTTTTTCCTGATTTAGCGCTTATTTTTGTATTTTACAC
>JAEIGA010015903.1_pt1 | contig 11454 bp, 8 predicted proteins | sample 9270691 | NCBI WGS metagenome assembly JAEIGA01 (sample SAMN17057246, study PRJNA624740) | gut metagenome | biome: biome; isolation source: fecal sample | host: Bos grunniens | place: China: Xizang | collected 2019
AACAAATCCGACAAGCATAACCGTTATTGCGGAAGATGACTGCACCGCCGCTGTGACCGCCGTGCCGAGCAAAACGCCTTTCAATCGGCTTTCCGTCATAATTCTGATTGCTTTTTCGAGCTTGCCTCCTGCACATTCTTCCAACCCTTGGGACATTATCCCCATGCCAAAGATGAAAAAAGCAAGCCCTCCGAGCATTTTAAAAACGTCAAACAGGCTCATTGCCACTCTCCTAACTATATAACAGATTTTTAAAAAAAGCAAGCCCTGTATTCTTATTAAATATATGAGCATTGAGGGCAAAACTTTACGCCTTCTATAATCGTCTGTTTGTGAATATATGTTATATCAGAGGTGAAAGATATGATTCTGAGCTTTAAAAAATTTAAACCTCATATTGCGGTTCTTGCAGCGGTTATTATGCTTTTTGCAGCAATTTCTCCGATGCTTGCAAAAGCTTTTGCGGAAGGTAAAAAAGAAGTTTCGCTCCCTGTTATTATGTATCACCAGCTTACGGAAAAATCTTCGAGGGCAGGCAGGTATGTGCTTATGCTTGAGCAATTCGAGCGCGATCTTATTTATCTTAAAGAAAAAGGATATCAGACGGTAACCGCAACGCAGGTTATTGATTTTGTTTACAGCAAAGGCACTTTACCCGAAAAGCCCGTGATGATAACCTTTGATGATGGATGCGAAACGGTTTATGAGCTTGCGGCACCCCTTCTTGAAAAATACGGCTTCAATGCGGTTGCTTTCGTTGTCGGCGCGTGGGCTGATTTTTATTCGGAAGCCAATGACCATAACCTTGATTATTCAAATCTTACATGGGACGAAATAAGCGAACTTTCGCAGGGGAAAACTGTTGATATCCAGAGCCATACCTTTGATTTGCATATCAATAATTCGGGCCGCTCGGGCGCAAAAATGAAAAAAACGGAAACAAAAGAAGCTTACGGTGAATTTTTATCCCTCGATGCGGCAAAAATGAAAGAGAGGATGATAAAACACACAGGCAAAGCTCCCGTTGCGCTTGCTTATCCTTTCGGCAGTTTTTCGCCTTGCAGCGATGATATTCTCAAAAACTGCGGAATTTTGATGACCCTGACTTGCTTTGAAACGGTCAGCACAATAAAAAAAGCCGAACCCGCATCGATTTACGGGCTCGGCAGATATAACAGACCGAACGGTATAAGCTCAGAGAGCTTTTTTGAAAAAATGGGAATTTAACCGAGAAGCTTTTCGGTTGCGGCGATTTCAACGCAAACGCAAAGAATCTCAACCGCTTTGCAGAGTTCGTCCCTTGACGGGAAGGTGGGGGCAATGCGGATATTTTTATCCTCGGGGTCTTTGCCGTAAGGATATGTTGCGCCTGCGCCCGTGAGGGTTACGCCTGCTTCCTTGCAAAGGGCAACCGTTCTCTTTGCGCAGCCTGCGGGCACGTCAAGGCTGATGAAGTAACCGCCGTTGGGCTTTGTCCAGCTTGCTATGCCTTTGCCTGCGAATTCTTTTTCGAAAGCTTCAAGAACCGCGTTGAATTTGGGCTCAAGGATGGCGGAATGCTTTTCCATATGAGCATCGATTCCGGCTTTGTTTTTGAAGTAATTTGCGTGGCGGAGCTGATTTATCTTATCGTATCCGATAGTCTGAACGTTCATGCGCTTTTTGATTGCGGCAATGTTAGCGTCCGAAGCTGCGAGGGCTGCAACGCCTGCACCGGGGAAGGAAATCTTTGAAGTTGAGGTAACTTCGATGAAATTATCTTCTGTTCCGAATTCTTTGCAGGCCTCAAAAATATTGAGGAGCTTGTCGTGCTTGCTGCCGATGTGGTGAACGCAGTATGCATTGTCCCAGATAACTCTGAAATCCTTTGCTGCAGGTCTGAGAGCTGCAAAGCGGCGGACCGTTTCATCCGAATAGGTGATGCCTGTAGGGTTTGAATACATAGGCACGCAGATTACGCCCTTTACACTTTCGTCATTGACAAGGGATTCAATCATATCCATATCAGGGCCGTTTTCGTCTGTGGGAACGTTAATCATTTCGATTCCGAAATGCTCAAGGATTGCAAAATGCCTGTCATAACCGGGTACGGGGCAGAGGAATTTGATGCTGCCCTGTTTTGCCCAGGGTTCACCGCCTGCGCCGAACATCATACACTGCGCAATGTAATCGTACATAGCGGTAAGGCTTGCGTTGCCGAAGACGATGACGTTTTTTGATTCAACGCCGAGAACTTCGGCAAAAATGCTTTTGCATTCTTCGATGCCGTCAAGAATGCCGTAGTTTCTGGCTTCCGTTCCGTCAGCGGTAAGGTAATTGCCGAGATATTCGGCTTTCATCATATCGTTTGTGATATCGAGCTGGTCTGCGCCGGGCTTGCCCCTTGCCATGTTGAGGGAAAGACCGAGAGCCTTGTAACCGTTATATTTTTCATTAAGAACCGCGAGCTGAGCGCTGAGCTGTTCACGGCTGAGTGACTGGAACTCCATTGGATATACCTCCGTTAAATTAACTGCTACCTATTGTATATTATATTAATGGATTTTGCAAGTGTTATTTTTGATTCTTGCAAAAGATTGGCCGATATTAACGAAAAAACCGCAATTTCTTGCGGTTTTTGTGCGTTGTTGTGCATAATTGCGTTTCTTAACTTGCTTTTTCTTCTCTTGTGACCTTTTTAATCCAGTTGAATCTGTTGACCTTAACAGCCGCAACGGCGCATTTGAGCACCTGGTCAGCTTTGAGGCATGCAAAAGTGACCGCAACGGGGAATTTGAACACAAAGGCACTCAGCATGCTTGCGGGAAGAACGATAAGCCACATGAAGATTATGTCGTTTTTCAGAACGAAGCTTGTGTCGCCGCCGCCCGAAACGATTCCGCAAAGAGCGGGTGCTTCATAAGCCGTGCCGATTATTGTAACGCAAAGAATATAAATGAATTGGTTTGTCAGTTCAACCGTAAGGTCAGATGCATTGTAAAAGTCAATAATAAGATTCTTGAAAAGCAGCAAAGCTGCGCTCGAGCAAACGCCGATTCCGAGGAAAATCAGCTGCAGAGCTTTGCTCCTGCGCTTTATGACGTCAAGGCTCTTGCCTTCGCCGATAGTTTTGCCGATAAGCACGCACGCAACGTTGCTCGAAGCGTAGCAGACAACCGTCGCAACCTGGAAGATGGTTGTTGCAATGCTGTTTGCGGCAATTGCGCTTTCGATAAGCCTGCCGATGATTGCGCCCTGAATACTCATCGCGACTCCCCAAGAAACGCTGCTCATCATAAGGGGCAGCCCTGTTTTGATATAGTCGCGCAGCATTGCTGTGTCAGCTTTGAGAAGGTCGGCGATTCTGCAGCCGAGCTTTTTGTCAATAAACAGAATATAGACAAGAACAACCGCAAATTCAATTGCCCTTGAAACAAGCGTTGCAACAGCTGCGCCACTGATGCCCATTTCGGGCAGTCCGAGCTTGCCGTAGATGAGAATATAGTTGAGCGCAATGTTGATTGCAAAAGAAGAAAGCGAAACGTAAAAGCCGATTTTTACCGTTTCAACGCTCCTGAGGACGGAAAGAAGAATCGTTGAAAGCGCAAAGAGAAAATATGTATATTTTATTGTGTCAAGATAAATGACGGCTTGTTCGATGACTGCATCTTTATCCGTGAAAAGGCGGATGAGCCATTCGGGCGCAATTGCGGCAAAGGCAAAAATCACCGCGGTGAATATAATTCCTATCCAAATTGCGACCGCAGAAACTCTGTGTATTGATTTTACGTCACGCTTGCCCCAGTATTGCGAGGCGATAACCGTCATGCCTGACGAAATGCCCGACGCCGCCATATTCAGAAAAAACTGAATGTTGTTGCATATGCCGACGCCGCTGAGAGCTGTTTCGCTGTAAGCGCCCATCATCACCGAGTCGGCAAGATTTACGCCGAAAACGATTACATTCTGCAAAGCCATTGTGAATGTCATAATAAAAAAAGCTTTGTAGAATTCCTTGTCATTTGGTTTTCTTAATTTTTCCATATTCATCTCAACTTTAATTTTTATTTAAAAAGTATATCACTTGAAAATAAAAATAACAAGAAGCAAAATTAATCGGATAATAATTTATTAAACCAATCTTAATATATTAATAAGAAATTTGTTCTTAATAAGAATTAAACTGGATATGCAAAGTGCTATAATTTCCTCAAGGGACAAGAGATATTGCACACAATGAGGTGAAATTAAATGAATGTATACGATTTTGACAACACAATTTATAAGGGTGAATCAGGCGTAGACCTTTTTATGTATTTCTTAAAAAGAGACCCCAAGCTTATCGGCGCTCTGCCCTGGGCAATCGGCGCGATTTCAGATTATAAATTCAGCAAAATGACGCTTGAAGATGTTATGGACAAGCACGCAAAGGTTGTTGAGGATTACTGCAGAGCGAATTTACCCGACATCCCTGCTGTTGTTTCCGATTTCTGGGACAAGCACAGCCACAAGATAAAATCCTTCTACCTTCGCCAGAGGCAGGATGACGATATTGTTATTTCGGCTTGCATTGACGTTGTTCTTGCCGAAATCTGCAAAAGGCTCAACATCAAGAATTACGTAGGCACGGAAGTTGACCTTGATGAATATAAGCTCAGGAGCTTCTGCTTCAGGGAGAATAAGGTCAAGGCGTTCAGAGCCAGATACCCCGATGCTGTTATCGATAATTTTTACACCGATTCAATGAACGATACGCCGATGATTGAGATTTCCAGAAACGCATACCTTGTCAAAGGCGATAAAATTGTGAAAATCAAATAACCATTCCAAAAGAAGCACGCAGAAAAACTGCGTGCTTCTTTGTGTATAAAGGTCTTGACAAATGCGTTCTAATGCATTAGAATAAAGTTATACTAACAGATTAGAACGGAGGAATATTATGTCTGTACCGAAGATTTTTGAAAGTGAATACAGATTCTGTCTTATTCTCTGGGAAAACGAGCCCATTGCAAGCGGCGAATTATCGAAGCTTTGCAAGGAAAAGCTCGGCTGGTCAAAAACAACGACTTATACCGTAATCAAAAGGCTTTGCGACAGGGGAGTTATAAAAAACGAAAACACCGTCGTCACATCCCTTGTTTCAAAGGAAGAAGCGCAGCAGGCGGAAATTGATGAGCTTGTCGAAAAGAAGTTTGAAGGCTCGTTGCCTGCCTTCATAGCCGCTTTTTCAAAAACCAAAAAGCTTTCCGATAAGGAGATTGAAGAAATCCGCCGTATCATCGAAGGATAGGGGGTGCAGCTATGGAAAATTTCTTTATTGATATTTTCAACCTGAGCGTTTCCGCAAGCTGGCTTGTGCTTGCAATAATCATATTCCGCTTTTTGTTCAAAAAAGCGCCCAGGTGGCTCAACTGCGCTCTCTGGGCGGTGGTTGGCATACGCCTTGTTTTTCCGTTTTCAATCGAAAGCGTTCTGAGTCTTGTACCCAGCGCCCAGACCGTTCCGCCCGAAATTGTATATGAACAGGAGCCCTATATCAGCAGCGGCGTTTCCGTGCTGAATTCGGTTGTCAATCCTGTTGTCGGCGTCGTGTTTGCGCCTGACCCTGCTGCAAGCATCAACCCGATTCAGATTGCCCTTTTTATTGCTTCGTGCGTGTGGATTGCAGGTGTTTGCGCTATGTTCGGTTACGCTCTCGGGAGTTATCTGCGCCTTCGCGTCAAAATGAAAACCGCAACTCTTTATGAGGGCAATATATACCAGAGCGAGCTTGTTGAATCTCCGTTTGTGCTCGGATTTTTCAGACCGAAGATTTATATTCCTTACTCTGTTTCACCTGACGATATCCCACATGTTATCGCTCACGAAAACGCTCATATCAGAAGAAAAGACCATTTCATAAAGCCGCTGAGCTTTCTTATTCTTTCCGTTTACTGGTTTAATCCCGTTATATGGGCGGCATACGTTTTGCTTTGCCGTGATATTGAGCTTGCCTGCGACGAAAAGGTTGTAAAGGATATGGAGGAATCGGAAAGAAAGCAGTATTCATACGCATTGCTCAACTGCAGCGTTAACCGCCGTATTATCGCCGCCTGTCCGCTTGCTTTCGGCGAGGTCGGCGTAAAGGACAGAATCAAAAGCGTTATGAACTATAAAAAGCCTGCCTTCTGGGTTATCGTTGCAGCGGCGGCGGTCAGCGTGATAATCGCCGTTTGCTTTCTGACGAATCCTGCAGGGGATAAACTTGTTGAGGTTGAAGCCCTCAGTTTTCCTTCGGTCGGCAACGCTTCGGTTGCGACCTCGGGCGGAATATTTGAAACTTCTGACCCTGCCGAAACCGCACGTGCCGTCGAATTCGCAAAATCCGTGCGAGTGGATAAAAGACCTGTTTCGCAGGACAGAAGCGACACGAGGGAGGCTGTTCACACGGTTTCTTTTACAGCCAACGGCTCTGACATAGAGAATTACTGCTTTTTTACCCTCAATTTCAACCGTGACTGCACAGAGGTGTGGATTAATAATTTCGTCAAACCCACCCTGACTTATAAGGTCAAAAAGCCTGCCGAAGCCCTCAAGTTCTTTGCTGAGCACGATGTCTATTGCTCAACCTTTGTTGCGGGCGAATTGCTTTACAGCAGCGGTATGTTTTCTACCGTCGGCGGAGTTAAGGGGAATTATTTCTATAACTTTGATTCGGGTATGCACTTTTCCGAAAAGACGTCGGGCGTTCTCGGTTGGGAAACTCTCGGCAAAATGAGCGAATACAAGCTTGATGAATATAACTTTGACGGAACTCTTACGGGCGGCGTTGAGTATGATTTTTCGCCCTCAGAGATAAGACGTGAAAATAAAAAGGCGTGGCGTATCGTGACGGGTGAGCCCGATAATTATTCATACATTTTGCTTGAACAGAAAAACGGCGATCTTATTATGGTGAAAGGCTTCGGTAATCACAGCACAAGGTGGGTCTTTAAGCTTGAAAAAGCTTTCACCGACGCTCCCAGGAGCCTTGATGCCGCCGTTTCCGAAACGGTACTCTGGAAAGAGGATGCAGTTTATGCCGATGATTGGCGCAGCTTTGAATCGCATTACGTTGCCGATAAAATAAGCGAAAAAACAGAAACTGGCGAGCTTATCACAGCATACGTTCTCACTCTGTGCGAAATCTATTTTCTTGAAGATGACGGCACGCTCATGCGTCAGTATTCAAGCGCAAAACCCGTTATGATGACGTTTGAAAAGCTGAGCGACGGCTCACATATACTAAAGGATTATCAGGAATATAACGTTAAGTCGAATCCCGAAGCGAGCAAAAAGATTGAGCAGCTTTTCCCCGAAGCGATTAACGCCGATTACGGAAGAGAAATCGTTTATATGCAGGATGGGTGCTACGAAAAGGCGGCGGCGTATTTCAATATACGTGACTACGCCGTGCGATATGATGTCAAGGAGCTTATGCCCGTTTTCCCGATGCCTTATGACGGAACGCAGAACGAGCTTTACCTTCGGGCGCTCAACAGGGAAAAGCTTTCCGTTAATTACGAGCAGCATATGCCTGTTTTCAAGTTTGATTCACTTGCCGAGCTTGTCGCATTCAGGGATGAATATTCGGCAAAAATAAACTTTGACGAACCTTTTGACGAATGCCCGTCGTTCAACACCTATATTTCAAAATTCACCGACGATTATTTCAGGAACAACAGCCTGCTTCTTATCATTGCAACAGAGCCGAGCTGCTCGTTCCGCCATCAGGTCGGCGGCGTTGTTGTCAACGGCAGGCAGCTGAAAGTGACGGTCAACACAATCACCGTCAGCCCCTTTGCCGAGGCAATGGGCTGCTGGGCCGTTCCCGTTCAGCTGAGCAAAAACGTCACCGATGCGTGTGACAGTTTCGATGCCGTCAAGGGCGTCGAAGTCGAGCGCAAGGTTGTTGCGAAGTATTCCTATGCGGAAAGTACGGAGGCTGTAAGCCCCTATCTGGTTCTTTATAACAACAATCAGTACGATTTCTGCTATTCGATGCTCAGCAGCGGATATCCGCGCGGAGGATATGAATATCGGGACGGGGATTATCTCGTTCTCACTGCCAATTATGGTTATGATACGCCGAGGATGTATCGCTTCAGAATTGACGGTAACGAGCTTATATTTGATGCGAAGCATTCGTTCCCGATTCCCGAATACAAGCTCGACGGCGGCGATAAACCTCCGCGCTCGCCTGTGCCCGACGGCGCAGTTTTCGTTCAGTAATTCAGGATTTTTATGACAAAATACCGCCCTGCAGGTGACTGCAGAGCGGTGTTTTTTATTGCCTGTATGTTGCCATAAAGTCGGCAAGTTTGTCCGTCGCCTTTTGAAGTGTTCTGATTTCGGGCAGGAATACGATTCTGAAATGGTCAGGGTCTTTCCAGTTGAAGCCCGTGCCGCAGGTGAGAAGAATCTTCTTTTCGCGAAGAAGGTCGAGCGTGAATTTCTCATCGTCCGTGATGTTGAATTTCTTTGTGTCAATCTTCGGGAAAATGTAAAACGCCGCTTTGGGTTTGACCGCCGAAAGACCGGGAATCGAATTTATCGCTTCATAAATAAAATTCCTCTGTTCGTATATTCTTTCGCCGGGGAGGAGGAGCGATTCGCCCGACTGAGTGCCGCCAAGCGCCGTCTGAATAATGCTCTGGGCAGGTACGTTGGAGCAAAGGCGCATTGTTGAAAGCAGGTTGAGGCCTTCAATGTATCCTTTTGCTTTCGATTTATCGCCTGCAAGGCACATCCAACCGACTCTGTAGCCCGCAACCTTGTGGGATTTCGAAAGTCCGTTGAAGCATACCGTGAGCAAATCGGGGGCGAGGGATGCAATCGCAACGTGCTTTTCGCCGTCAAAAACAAGGCGGTCATAAATCTCGTCCGCAAAAATAATTAGTCCGTTTTCTCTTGCAACCTCAACCACCTGTTCGAGCACTTCCTTGGAATAAAGTGCGCCCGTGGGGTTATTGGGGTTGATAATTACGATGCCCTTTGTGTTGGGCGTAATTTTCTTTTTGATATCGTCAATATCAGGGTTCCATTCCGCCTGCTCGTCGCACATATAATGAACAGCCGTGCCGCCTGCAAGCGTAACTGAAGCGGTCCACAGGGGATAGTCGGGCATGGGAACGAGGATTTCGTCGCCCGAATCAAGCAGACCCTGCATCGACATTGTGATGAGCTCGCTAACACCGTTGCCTGTGTATATATCGTTGATTCCGACGTTGGGGATTCCCTTGAGCTGGCAATACTGCATAATCGCCTTTCTTGCGGAAAAGAGACCCTTTGAATCGGAATAACCCTCCGTTGAACGCAGATTGTAAATCATATCGACAACAATTTCGTCGGGAGCGGTAAAGCCAAAAGGAGCGGGGTTGCCTATGTTGAGCTTAAGGATATCGATTCCGTTTGCTTCCATGGCGGAGGCTTCGTCCATAACGGGGCCTCTTATGTCGTAGCAAACGTTATCGAGCTTTTTTGATTTTTCAAAAGTTTTCATTATATCACCAGAATTTTAAATTAAGTCAAAACGATTAAAAGATATTATAACACATTTTCGCCCGATTACAATAGCCAAAAAGCATAAAACGCAGCCGCCGATTCCGCCACGTTGTTGTTGCAGGTTATAAAATGCAGGCGTAATTTTCTTTGCTGATAAACGCATATTCCTTTTTATTGTTGAATTATGTATTATACAATGATATACTGTATAATATTGAAAGAATATGAAAATTTTTTCTGAAATTCATTGAACCGTTTTTCTCTGTCAGTCGTCTAATGGGTGAAAGGGGGAGGGAAATGAATGATTTTTCAGTTAAAAAAAGAGTGAATATTGACAGGCGCCGCTCTCTTGACATAACCGTTTCGGAAGAAAAGAAAACCGTGATTACCGAACTCATAACGCCCGATGAAGCGCCGATTATGATTTATGCGGAAAAATTTGACGAACCCTGCGATTACCTGAAAAAGGGGATACGCAGAGGCTTTGAATACCTGAATTTTTCCAATCCTGCCAAGGAGGATATATGGAAGTCGATAAACAAAGGATAGCCGCTCTTGTCAAGAAGATTCAAAGCAGCGATGATTCCGCTTTCGATGAACTTTATAAGCTGACGAGCGAAAGGGCGTATTTCGTTGCGCTCGAATTCACAAAGAATAATCAGGATGCCGAAGATATCCTGCAGGAAAGCTACGTAAAAGCGCTTTCGAAAATCAATGAGCTCGAAAAAGCGGAAACTTTTTCAAGCTGGCTCAATCAGATAGTAGCGAATAAAAGCAAGGATTTCCTCAAAAAGAAAAAACCGATGCTTTTTGAAGCGGAAGAAAACGAAGTCCTTGAGGTGATTCCCGACGAGGATACCGATTTCAGCCCCGAAGAAAATCTCGATAAGACTGAACTTCAGAAAACGGTTATGGAAGTTCTTGACGAGCTGAGCGAGGAAAAAAGAGCCTGCATCCTTATGATGTATTTTGAAGACCTCAGCGTCGGCGAAATTGCACGAACCCTAGAAATCCCCGAAGGCACCGTCAAAACAAGGCTCTATTTTGCCCGCAAGGATTTAAAAGAAAAGTTTTCCAAGCGCGGCGTCACCTCCGCTTTCAGCGTTGCCCCAATCGGTGTTGTTATCTGGGCGCTTCGCATGATGTCCGATGCGATTGCGGAAACGTTTGTCGGCTCGGGCGCATCAGCAAAGGTGCTCGGCGGTATTTCCGCCGCAGGAGCAGGCACGGCGGCAGGCGCAACGGCAACCGCTGCAGGTGCAACGGCGGCAACAACTGCGGCATCGGGAACAGGCTTTGCCGCAAAGATAGCGGCGCTCAGCGCTGCTCAGAAGATTATTGCAGGCGCCTGCGTTACTGCGGTTGTGGCAGGCGGCACGGTCGGCGTTGTTTCGGTCACGAAAAATAAAGATAAAGAAGGCGGCATCTCAACAACCGCTTATACCGAAGAATATACCACCGCGCCGAGCTTTGAAACAACCGCCGTTTTTGAGGCGATGGGTACTGTTGAATTTTCGCAGATAACGGAATCTGCAACTGCAGAAGTAACAGCGGCTGCCTCTGTTTCAGGAAATTCAACCGCTTCCGCCGGTGAAACGCTTCCGACTCCTTCCGAATCCGTTTCGGCGACAGGGAAAGAAACGACAACCGCTCCCTCGACCACCGCTCGGCAAACAACCGCAACAACGGAAAAACAAACGGAAACAACCAAAAAAGAAACCACCGCAAAAGCGACAACAACCAAAAGACAGCTCCCGACAAGGAAGCCGTCAACTACCAAAAAAGCTTCAACTACCAGGAAGGCAACCACAACTAAAAAACCTGCCGCAACGCAAAAACCTGCCACAACGCAAAAACCTGCCACAACGCAAAAACCTGCCACAACGCAAAAACCCTCAACGACCAAAGAATCAACAACCGTTACCAAACCGACGCAGCCCCCGACAACGACTG
>JAEIGA010015904.1_pt1 | contig 11454 bp, 13 predicted proteins | sample 9270691 | NCBI WGS metagenome assembly JAEIGA01 (sample SAMN17057246, study PRJNA624740) | gut metagenome | biome: biome; isolation source: fecal sample | host: Bos grunniens | place: China: Xizang | collected 2019
GGTTTTCGTAGCAAAAACTCCCCACGGCGAACAAAAATAGGCCCCGGCGGCCCCTAAAAATAGGCCATTCCGGCCGCAAACCAACAGACTAAAACAGAAAGGAGGGCGGCGCCCATGGCAGGACCCCGACAGCCCATTGAGCTGCTCCAGGCAAAGGGCAGAAAGCACCTGACAAAGGACGAAATCGCGCAGCGCCAGGCCGTCGAGTTGAAACCCCGCACCGACGAAATCAAAGCGCCGTCCTTTTTGACCGCAAAGCAAAAGCGGGAGTTTGACAAGATCGCCGGACAGCTTGAAAAGTTGAACGTCATGGGCGAAACGGACTGCGACGCCCTGGCCCGGTATATCACCGCCCAGGATTTTTACGCCGATGCGGTGAAAGAGCTGCGCAAGTTATCCAAAGAACGCCCCAGCAAAGAGGACTACTTTGGCGAGCAGCACAGCTACTATGCGGACCTGGAGGCCTATTACACCATGATGGACGACGCGACAAAGCGCCAGGACCGCTATTTTAAGCAGGCACAGACCGCAGCTGCGGCCCTTGGCCTGACCATTTCCAGCCGGTGCAAGCTGGTCGCGCCGGTGGTGGAAGAAAAACCAAAAGAAAACAAGTTTAGCACGTTCAAGGTGGCGAATGGCAAATGAGCGCAGCCGCCCTGTATAACGACCGCGTAACAGCCTACGCCCGCGAGGTAGTAAAGACCGGCAGATACCCTGACACCGGCGGGCTGTGCGGCCAACTGCACATATTGGCCTGCAAGCGCCACCTGCGGGACCTGGACCGGGAGCGAACAAAGGCATTCCCCTACTACTGGGACCCGGATGCGGCAACGCGGGTCATAGACTATTCGGAAACCCTGACCCTGGCGGAGGGCCTAGAGCCTAAGCAGCTGAAACTTATGGACTGCCAGGCGTTCGATATAGGCTGCACCTTTGGCTGGAAGAAAGTGCAAAACGGCGCCCGGCGTTTCCGGCAGCGCTACAAGAGCATTTCCCGACAGCAAGGCAAGACCATGGAAAACGGCATCATGGGTACATATGTCGCTGGCTTTAGCGGCTACCACCACGGCAAGCTGTTCACGGTGGCCACCAAAAAGCGGCAGGCCCGGATCGCATGGGAAGAAATGGCCAAGTTTGTGCAGATCGACCCGGACCTGGGGGAGCTTTTCGAGGTTAAGGATTATAAATCCACCATTATCGCGCTGGAAACCCTATGCACCATTGAGGCCCTGAGCCGTGAAAGCGGCCTGGACGACGGCTTCCGGTCCATTTTTTCGTCTATCGACGAGCTGCACCAGCACAAGGACAACAAGGTATATAAGGCCATTTACAACGGCACCCGGTCCCTGCTGGAAACGCTGGTGTCTATGATCACCACCCGCGGCGACCAGCTGAACAGCTTTTGCAAGGAAATGGACGACTACTGTAAAAAAGTCCTGCAAGGCCTGGTTACTGCGGACGACCTTTTTGTCGATATTTACTGCCTGGACGACGGCGACAACATTTGGGACGAAAACAACTGGGCGAAGGCTGCCCCGTTTACCTGCGCGGATCCTGAGCGCCTGGAAACATTGCGGCAGGACGCGCAACGGGCCAAGGATATGGGCGGCCAAGAGCTGCGGGACTTCCTGACGAAGTGCCTTAACATGTGGGTCAAAAACACAGATAACCAGTTTATCGACCCGGACGCCTGGCAGGCCTGCGGATCCGACCGGCGGCTGGCCGCTATCGTGGAGGCTGGCCACCGTGATTGTTGGGTGGGCCTGGACCTATCCAGCGGCGGCGATTTAACCACCCTGGCGCTGGAGTTCCCGCTGGGCGGCGGCAAGTATTACCTGCACAGCCATAGCTTTATGCCCCGCGGACGGCTGGAGGAGCACATAGAAACAGACCTGGCACCCTATGACCTGTGGGAGCAAATGAACCTGATAACCGTTACCGGTGGCAGCACCGACTTTATGAACGACTACAAGTTTATTGTTTCAGAATTGACGGAACTGCGGGAGCGGCTGGGCCTGAACTTCCTGGGCATCGGCATCGACCCCCACAACGCTGCCGGCGTTATGCAGGACCTGGAGGCTTTTGGCTGCCCAGTAACGCTAATCACACAGAGCGCCCGGAACCTGAACGACGCAACGGTGGCCATCCAACTGCTGACCAAAAGCGGCGCACTGGAGTATTACCGGGGAAATGAGCTGCTGACCTGGTCCATGGCCAACGCGGCCGTGACACGAAATAGCTTTGAGGAAATCAAAGTGGATAAAAAGCCGGGCGCGAAGTTTAAGCGCATCGACCCGGTGGACGCAATTATCGACGCACACGCCTGCATGCTGCTGAGCACCGGTGGCGAGGGTGGCGTGGACGTAGAAAGCGAACTAGAGGCCTACTTGAAAATGATGGGCTGGAGCTAAAGGAGGACACCATGACAATTCTGGAAAGGACAAAGGCGGCCGTCGCAGCTTTCCGCGGGAAAAGCGCGGCGAACAATGCCGAGCAAATCACCCTTAACCAGCTGCTGGAGTTCCTGGGCGTGGAAAAGAACGCCGACGCGGCGGCTATGAGCGAGGCTGTATATTTTGCCTGCTGCAAGGTGCTGAGCGAAAGCGTGGGCAAACTGCCGCTGAAAATCCAGCAGTTTACCCAGGATAAGGGTATCCGCGTAGCCAGGGAGCACAAATACTACCGCATGCTGAACGAGCGACCTAACCGCTACATGACGGCCAGCACGTTCTGGAGCACCATGGAGCTGTGCCGCAATCACTACGGCAACGGCTATGCATGGATCGACACCCGCATACCGCAGCGGCCGCAGCTGTGGCCCATTGAGCCCACGGCGGTGGAGGTGTGGTATGACAACGCTCAAGTGCTCGCGGACGTGCCGGATGTTTATTACCGGGTCAACACGACAAAGGGCGTTATTGTCCTTGGATCCGAGGAAGTGCTGCACTTTAAGAGCCACAACACGGTGGACGGGCTGGTGGGCGTAAGTGTGCGGGAGCAGCTGGCAAGCACCATCCAGGGCAACGCCAAGGCACAGGAATACATTAACCGGCTGTATGACAGCGGCATGACCGCCAAGGCGGTGCTGCAGTACACCGGCGGCCTGGACGACAAAAAGGTGGAGGCCCTGGTCAAAGGCATTGAGGATTATGCCAAGGGCAAGCTGAAAGGCAGCGGCATTGAAAATATCATTCCTATGCCTCTGGGCATGACCCTGACCCCGCTAAACCTGAAACTGGCAGACAGCCAGTTTTTGGAGATCAAGCAATACACGGCCCTGCAGATCGCGTCTGCATTTGGCGTAAAGCCCTACCAGGTAGGCGACTACACCAAGAGCAGCTATGCCAGCGCAGAAGCGCAGCAGCTGAGTTTCCTGGTGGACACCCTGCTGTATATCGTGAAGCAATACGAGGAGGAAATCGGCTACAAGCTGCTGAGCGATACCGAGGAGGCCGGCGGCTATCATGTGAAGTTTAACACCGCCGTTATCCTGCGGGCCGACCAGCAGACGCAGATTAACACCCTGAGCCAGGCCGTTTCCAGTTTCCTGATGACGCCCAACGAGGCGCGGGAGCGGCTGGATCTTCCCAGCAAACCCGGCGGCGACGAACTGCTGGGCAACGGCGCGAGTATCCCGGTCCAACTGGCCGGCACTCAATATACCCCCAACACGGCAGGAAAGGAGGAGGAAAAGGCATGGATGGTTACAGTTATAGCCCAGGCGGTAGCGACGGCGCTGGCTATGAAAGCGGCGCAGGAATGACCCGAAAAGCCGCCCGCCTGTCTGCCAGGGAAGTGACCGAGGCGGACCTGAAGAATATTAACAAGTTCACCCTGGAACCCCTGAAAGCTGAGGACGTTTTTACGTTCAAGCTGGCACTTTGCGACAACGAAGTGGACCGCGATTATGAGCGGTTTAGCACAAAAGCCCTGGCTGTCCTTGGAAAGTTGTTTGTGGGCAAAACCGGCATCAAGGACCACCGCTGGAGCGCCGACAACCAGGTGGCGCGAATTTATGCGACCGAGGTCGTCCAGAACGGAAAAACCACAACGGCCGGGGAGCCTTATACCCAGTTGGTGGCCTACTGCTACATGGTCAAGACTGCCAGCAACGCCGACCTGATTGCAGAAATCAAGGGCGGTATCAAAAAAGAGGTATCGGTGGGCTGTTCCGTGAGCAAGAGCATCTGCAGTATTTGCGGGGCCGACAACACACAGAGGGCCTGCGCACACTTTAAGGGGCACAGCTACGAAAAGACCCCCGGCGCCAAGAAAGAAATCTGCACCAGGATCCTGGACGACCCGGCGGACGCGTACGAATTTTCGTTTGTAGCTGTACCGGCTCAGCGAAATGCAGGCGCGTCCAAGAATAGCACCGGCAACCCCGTCGGCACGCCCCAGGACGGGCAGGAAAACACGAAGCCGGGCGAAACGCCCAGCGACACCACCGAGAGCGAAAAGGCCGCCGAGCTGGCCGTACAGGCCGAGCTGGCCGCTATTCGCGCAAAAAACACCTACTACAACTAAGGAGGAAACGACATGAACAAGAGAGCAAGAGAACTGCAGCAGATGATCGCCCAGGAGGCCGCTGCCGCAAAGAGCTACACCGAGGGCGAGAACAAGGACATTTCCAAGGCCCAGGCGCACCTGGCAAAGGCCAAGGAGTACCAGGCAGAGCTGGACGTGCTGAATGACCTGGACAACATCAACAAGGCCAAGGTGCCCACCGACCCCGTGCCCGGCACCGAGAAGAACGCCAGCGGTTTCAAGGCCCTGTTTAAGCTGCTGGGCAAGAAGCCCCTGGACGAAAAGGAAAAGGCCCTGATCGTCGATGGCGCAAGCGGCGAAAACAACCTGCTGCCCGAGGACGTGCGCCTGGAAATCAACGAGCTGCGCAAGTCTTACATTTCCGCCCGCGACCTGGTCACCGTGGAAACCACCAACGTATTGACCGGCAGCGTCAACTACGAGGACGGCGAAATCACCGACCTGGTGGAGTTCGAGGACGGCGACGACCTGGCCAACGTGCAGGACCCCAAGTTCGTCCAGAAGAAGTTCAATATCCGCTGGTTTGGCGGCCTGATCCCCATTTCCCGCATCCTGCAGGGTGCTGAAAAGGCCGGCCTGATGGGCTACCTGAACCGCTGGTTTGTGCGCAAGGCTGTGCGCACCGAGAACAAGGACATTTTCGCCAAGCTGAAGGCTGGCTACAACGATGGCACCCCCAAGGCTGTGGCCGGCTGGGAGGCCCTGAAAGAGTCCATTACCATCGACCTGGACCCCGCTTGCCTGGTGGACGGCGTGATCGCTACCAACCAGAGCGGCTGGGCCTGCCTGGACAAGGAAAAGGACGGCGACGGCAACCCCGTGCTGCAGCCCAACCCTGCCAACCCCACGCAGAAGCTGTTCCAGGGTCTGCCCGTCAAGGTGTATTCCAACGCCGAGCTGCCCAACATCGACGCTACCCACTTCCCCATGTTCTATGGCAGCACCAAGGCCGGCTGCACCATGGTGGTGTATGAGGGCATCGAGTTCACCGTTTCCGAGCACTTCCTGTTCGGCAAGAACCAGAACTGCATGCGCGTGATCGAGGGCTTTGACACCATGAACACCGACACCGCAGCCTACATTTACGGCAGTTTCTCCGCTACCGTTTAACACCCGGCCGGGTGGGGCCTACCCCCTGCCCTACCCGGCTAAATCTTAACCTGAAAGGAGGCGGCCTATATGCCTACTTATGAGGAGGCACTGGTCCACCTGGGTATTGACTACCCGGACGCGAATATTAAAACCATTGTCACCCAAAAGCTGGCCGCTGCCGTTTCAACGGTCAAGGGCGCTGTGGGCGACGACGTGGACCTGCTGCTGCCGGACGATAGCCGCGTAAAGGAATTGGTGCTGGCATACCTGACCGACCTGTACGAAAACCGCGGCGTGTCCGCCAAAGTTTCCAACGCTGTCCGGCTTTCCATGGCCAGCATGGAGCTGCAGGTAAAAATGGAGCTGCGCCAGATCCGGGAGGAGGCGGCCACATGATCCCTTTTACCATCCAGCGACAGGATCCCAACACCGAGGAATGGACCGACCTGTGGCACCTGCATGCGCTGCAGGTCAATAAGACAGGCGCCGGCGAAAATTCCAGCGCGGGAGCGGAACAGTACCACCCCCGGCTGACTTTTGACGTCCGATATTTTAATGGCCTGGAGGAGCTGCGGTTTAACACCCAGCAGCACCGCATTGTATACCGGGGCCACACTTTCGACATCCAGGACTATGACGACTTTATGGAGCGGCATATCACCGTAAAGCTGGTGGGCGTGGCCTATGGCTAGGCCCATTGAGATCCGGGGCCTGGGCGACGCAATCGCCAAAGAGCTGGACCTGTACACCAAAAGCGTGCAGGACGGGATCAATAAAGCAGGCCGCAAAGCCATAAAAGAACTGGAGCGAAAGACCAAAGACACCGCGCCATTTAATGCGCGGGCCTACCATGCGCACTATGCGGACATGATCGCCACCAAAGTGGAAACATCCCGCACCGGCGACAATACCCATATTTGGTACGTCAAGCCGCCAGGCTACCGCCTGACGCATTTACTGGTGCATGGCCATGAAACCAGGGACGGCGGCAGAACACGGGGCGACCCGTTCCTGCAGAACGCCCTGGACGCTGTTCTACCTGACTATGAAAAAGAAGTGGAGGAGGCTATAAAAAATGGTAAATGAAATCCTGACCGCTGCCGGCATTACTACCCGCGGCAGCCGTTTTACAAAACCACCTGCCGGGACCTATGCCGTATGGTTTGACGACGTGAGCACGGACGGCCCGGACAATATGGCCCCCTGCATCTTTACCCATAACGTCACGGTGGAGCTGTACGAACCGAAACCGGACGACGCTGCCGTGGAAGCCCTGGAGGCCCAGCTCAGCGCCTACGGCCTGAAATGGACAAAGCAGGACCGGTTTTGGATCAAAGCGGAGCAAATGTACCAAACAATCTACGAATTTACCTACACCGAAAAAAGGAGGACTTAACCAATGGCAAAGAGAGATCCCAAAAATATCACCCTGGGCTCCGGCAAGGCTTATATTGCCGAATATGACGCCGCCAAGGGCATCCCCTCCCACACCGAAATCTGTGCGGAGGGCAACCTGCTGGGCCATATCCAGGGCGGTGCGGAGCTGTCCTACACCGAGGAAACCCACGAGGAAAAGGACGACCTGGGCTATGTTTCCAAGGTCATCACCGTTTCCGAGGAGGCGCTGCTCAAGCTGGGCCTGCTGACCTGGAACGGCAACACCCTGACCAAGCTGGCTGACCGCTGCAAGGTCACCGAGGGCGACGGCATCCGCACCATCCACATCGGCGGCGCTGGCAATGCCCAGGGCAAGGAGTGGGCCGTCTGTTTCTTCCATGAGGACAAGAAGGACGGCAACCTGTGGGTCGTTATCCGCGGCCGCAATACTGCAGGCATGACCCTGACCTTTGCAATGGACGCCGGCACCAAGATCGAGCCGGAGTTCAAGGCACTGCCCCAGGACGACGACGGCACCCTGATTACCATTATCGAGGAAACCGCGGCCTGATAACCTAAGCGGGGCCGACCTGGCCCCGCTTTATTTCCACACATAGGAGGAAACCACATGCAGACTTTTGATTTTAACGCGCTCAATCAGCCCACCTGGCCGGTCAAGCTGGGCGGCGGCACCCCTGACGAAATCGTGGTAAACCTGGCCTACCCCACCACGGAATTGGTGGAGCGCCTTATGGCCCTGTCCACAAACATGGGCGACATTGCAGCAAGCAAGGACGGCCGCATGATCCGTGGCGCCTTTGAAGTGATCGCGGAAGTGCTCAGCTGCAACATGGACGGTTACACGTTCACCGCTGAGGAACTGCGCGACAAGTACAAAATGAGCTTTTACGCCCTGACCGTATTCCAGGCGCAGTATTACGAATTTATCGCCCAGGCTAACAACGCAAAAAACTGAGGCTCCCTTATTATCCCATGCCGGATAGTAAGGGAGGCCATGAATATAATACGCCGACCTTTTACAAGCATCTTGTGTCGGTGTACACCGGTCTGAATTTCCGGCAAATCGGTCAGCTGCCTTATTTGGAGTTCCTGCAATACCGCCGGGACGCCTTTATCAACTGGCTAAACCAAAGCGAGGCGGGGCAGGAATACCTGCGCAACGCCTGGCGCATGGAACAGACCAAACCGGACCGCGCAGCGCTCCGGCGCAAGTTTGGAAAAAAGGAGGGGTAACCCGTGGCAAGCAATACTATTAAGGGCCTGACCGTCGAAATCGGCGGCGACACCACAAAGCTGGGCAAGGCCCTGAAAGACGTGGAGGCAAAAAGCCGCTCCCTGAGCAAAGAGCTGGGCGACGTCAACAAACTGCTGAAACTGGACCCCGGCAACGCTGACCTGCTGGCGCAAAAGCAGAAAATCCTGGCCGACGCAGTGGAGGCCACCAAGGAAAAGCTGGACACCCTGAAAGAGGCGGAAAAGCAGGTCCAGAAACAGTTTGAACGCGGCGAAGTTTCCGAGGAGCAGGTCCGCGCCCTGCAGCGCGAGATCGTAGCTACCGAGAACAAAATGAAAGGCTACCAAAAGGCAGCCAAGCAGACCGCCGACCAAGTGGAGAAACTGGGTGACGGATCCGACGACGCGGGCAAGGAAATCGAGGACACCGGCGACGAGGCAAAGAAATCCGCAAAAAAGGTGGACGACTTTGCAGACGCTGCCAAAAAGGCCGACAAGGCCGGCGGTAACCTGGGCAGCACCCTGGCCAGCGCAGCAAAGACCGGCCTGGCGGCCATCGGCGCCGCTGCCGGCGCCATTGTCACCGGCCTGGTGGCCAGCGCTGAGGCTACCCGCGAATACCGCACCGAAATGGGCAAGCTGGAAACCGCCTTTACTACGGCGGGCCACAGCACAGAAACGGCAGAAAAGACCTACAAGAGCCTGCAGGGCGTCCTGGGCGAAACGGACCAGGCCGTCGAGGCAGCCAACCACCTGGCCAAGCTGACCAAAAACGAGGGCGACCTGGAAAAATGGACAAATATATGCACCGGCGTATTTGCTACGTTTGGCGCATCCTTGCCAATTGAGGGCCTGACTGAGGCAGCCAACGAAACCGCAAAGGTGGGCCAGGTCACAGGCCCGCTGGCCGACGCGCTCAACTGGGCCGGCATTTCCGAGGAGAAATTCAACGAAAAACTGGCAAAGTGCAGCACCGCCCAGGAACGTCAAACCCTTATTATGAACACCCTGAACGGGCTGTATTCCGATGCTGCCGACAAGTACCGGGAAACCAACGCCGAAGTTATCCGGGCCAATGAGGCAAACGAGGCCTGGACCGCGTCCATGGCGGAGGTAGGCGGGGCTATTGAGCCCATTATTACCGACGTCAAAATGATGGGCGCGGCGCTGATGTCCGACCTGGTGCCCGGCGTGCAGAAAGTGGCCGAGGCTTTCCGTGGGATCCTGAACGGCGACGCCGGCGCGGCTGACCAGCTGGGCAGCGCACTGTCCGGCATTATCACGCAACTGCTGGACAAAGTGCTGGCGCTGGCGCCGCAGGTCGTCCAGGCTGCAATGGGGCTTATTACTAGCCTGACCACTTCCCTACTGGGCATGCTGCCGCAGCTGGTGACCACCGGCGTGCAGCTGATCGTGAGCATCCTGAGCGGCGTAACCTCTGCAATTCCGCAGATTGTCCAGGCCCTGGTGGGCATGATCCCGCAACTGGTGCAGGCGATTGTTTCCGGCATCCCGCTGCTGATCCAGGCAGGCGTGGACCTGCTGCTGGCGCTGCTGCAGGCAATCCCGCAGATCCTGCCGCCTTTAATCGCGGCCATTCCGCAGATTGTTACAGCCCTTGTAAACGGTCTGCTGCAGGCTATTCCGCAGCTGATACAGGGAGCGGTGCAATTCCTGACTGCTATTGTGCAGGCCATTCCGCAGTTGATCCAGGCGCTGGTGCCGCAAATTCCTGTTATTGTGGCCACCATTATCGACGGGCTGGTTAGCAACATCCCGCTGCTGCTGGACGGCGCTATGCAACTGCTGGACGCTATTGTGCGGGCTATCCCGCAGATCATCCCGCCCTTGATCGCGGCCATTCCGCAGATTGTCACCGCCCTAGTCGACGGGCTAATTACCATGATCCCGCAACTGCTGGACGGCGCTATTGACCTGCTTATGGCCCTCATTGACGCCATCCCTGTGCTGATCGACGCGCTGGTGCCGCAGATCCCCACAATAGTGGACACCATTATCACCAAACTGCTGGAAATGGTGCCCATGCTGCTGGACGCAGCGGTAAAGCTGTTCATGGCCCTAATTGAGGCAATCCCGAAAATTGTGGTCATGCTGGTGCAGAACCTGCCGAAGATCCTGCAGGCCATTGTCAGCGTGTTGGGTGCGCTACCGCAGTTGCTGTGGGGCATACTGACGCAGGTGATCGCCAAGGTGGGCGAATGGGTAGGCAAGATGGGCAGCAAGGCAGGAGAGGCTGGCCGCGAGTTCCTGTCCAAAGTGTCCGAATTTTTCAAGCAGTTGCCCGGCAAGGTGGGATCTTTCCTGTCCAACGTCATTTCCCGCGTGGGATCCTGGGCGTCCAGCCTGGCAACCAAGGGCAAAAACGCGGCCAAGAGCCTGCTCAATTCTGTGGTAAACGGCATCAAGAGCCTGCCGCAGAAAGTTCTTTCCACCGGCAAAGACCTGGTGACCGGCCTGTGGAACGGTGTAAATGACAAATTGACCTGGCTTAAAAACAAGTTGAAATCCTTTACCAATTCCGTGCTGGACAGCATCAAGGGCTTTTTCGGCGTCAATTCGCCGTCTAAGGAAACCTCCTGGATTGGTGACATGCTGGACCAGGGCCTGGCGCAGGGTGTGACCGACAACGCCGACACGCCTATTAAGGCCATGCAAAAGCTGTCCGGCGGCGTCCTGGACGCTGCCAACCAGGAACTTAACGGCCTGACCCTGGAGCGCAAGCTGCAGCACAATTTTGCCGCACCTGCTGCCGTGTCCGCTGTGGACACCGGCATGCTGGCCAAGCTGGACGCCATCCTGGACGCCATCAAAAAGGGACAGGTGTTGACCATCGACGGAAAGACCTTTATTGGCGCGACCGCTGCCGGCTATGATAGCGCACTGGGCCAGCGGCGTGCACTGACTGCAAGGGGGGCGCTGTAAATGGAAAAGAGAAAAATTGTTTTCGGATCCTATGACACGGCCCGCGAACACTGGACGCTGTGCGAGTGGTCGTTCCCGGAGCCGGACTATCAGTCTAAGATCCTGGAAATCCCCGGCGGCATTCCGCTGGACGTTTCCACGGCGCTGACCGACGGGGAGCCCAGCTACGGAAACCGCCCCCTGACCGCAAGGCTGGAAAATTCCGCGGGCACCTACCTGGAACGCGAGGCCAGGATTGAC
>JAEIGA010015905.1_pt1 | contig 11453 bp, 6 predicted proteins | sample 9270691 | NCBI WGS metagenome assembly JAEIGA01 (sample SAMN17057246, study PRJNA624740) | gut metagenome | biome: biome; isolation source: fecal sample | host: Bos grunniens | place: China: Xizang | collected 2019
CCACTCCGGCGAAAGGTTCGTCCAGAAGGATGAACTTCGGGTCGATAGCACGGGCCCGGGCAATCTCACAACGACGTCGTTCACCTCCGGAGAGCTGTATACCCTTGCTCTTGCGCACCTTGTGGAGATTGAACTCATCCAGAAGATCCTCGAGACGCTGCTTTCTCTCCGCCTTAGTGAACTGCTTGGACATTTCCATCACAGACATGATATTGTCCTCCACGGTCATATGTCTGAATACTGAAGCCTCCTGAGCGAGGTAGCCTACTCCCATCTGGGAACGCTTGTACATCGGAAGTTTCGTAATATCCTCATCATCAAGGAATATCTTGCCGGCGTTCGGAACGATAAGTCCGGTTATCATATAGAAGCTGGTGGTCTTTCCTGCACCGTTAGGTCCGAGGAAGCCCACGATTTCTCCCTGATTCACTTCCATCGACACACCCTTTACCACTGTTCTGGGGCCATATTTCTTTACCAGATTTTCGCAACGCAATTTCATATAATTCGTGTTTTTACTGCCTTTGAAGGCTATTTTATATCAAGCTCGAGGTCTTTCACCAGGCTCTTCACCTCTTCATTCTGTGCCATAAGTTCCTTGGCCTGTTCGCTCGGCATATATATCTTTTTCTGCTCCGGTGAATTATCCGGAGTGACAGCGACCCTGAGATACACCTTCATCGATCCCACGATCCTGCGGTAATTGCCCTCAAGTTCATGCAGGAGCTTAGACTCCACCCAATCCTTCTGAGCATCATTCACTACTCTGAATATCACTGTCTTGGCGTCATCTCCGCTTTCTATTTCCAAAGAAGTACTCTTAAGCATGCTTGCCAGACGCGGCTTGTCCTGATAACAGTCAGCGAGTTCCGGCCATTTTGCTTTCAGCACTTCATCAGCGGGAGCTGGAGCTTCCTGTCTTGACGCCGTCGTTTCAACGGGAGCATCCTCCATCATCGCCTTCATCGAAAGCGCGGCCCCTGCACGTGAGGCGCGGGTACGACGTTCACGAGGCTGAGGTTCCTCTGTCTGCTGTACAGGAGAGGCTGGCTGCGGAGCCGGTGCAGGTGCAGGAACGGGAGCGGATGGCTGCACCGCCGGTTGGACTGGCGCTGGCTGAGGTGCCGGCTGAGCGACCGGCTGAGGAGCTGGCTGAGACTGAGCGACGGGCTGAGGAGCTGGAGTCTGCTGACTGAGAGTGCCGGTAAGGAAGCTCAGACGCATCAGAGCGAACTCGATATGCAGACGCGGATTCACGCTTGCCCTATAGCCGGACTCGCACTGGGTGGTTATCCCTAATGCATCATAAAGGAACTGAAGATGACATCTTTCCGCCTGTTCCCTATAACGGGCTTTCAGAGAGTCGGGAAGTTCCAGAAGAGCATCCAATCCCCCGCTCTTGCTGACGATAAGATCTCTCAGATGAGAAGACAATGCTGCCACGAAATGAAGGGCATTGAATCCCTTGGTCAATATCTCGTCGAATGTCATCAGAGCCGAAGGGTAATCTCCCTTCAGGAAAGCATCCACAAGAGAGAAACTGTACTCGTAATCGAGGACATTAAGATTGCGCAGGACATCCTGATACTTGACCTCGGTTCCGCAGAACGCTACTGTCTGGTCGAAGATGGTAAGGGCGTCACGCATAGCTCCGTCGGCCTTATGAGCCACTACATGCAGAGACTCGTCATCGATAGTGATTCCCTCGCTGGAAGCCACCATACGAAGATTTCTTACGATATTGTCGACAGTGATTCTATTGAAATCATATGTCTGACAGCGGGAAAGGATTGTCGGCAGGATCTTATGTTTCTCTGTCGTGGCAAGGATGAAGATCGCGTGAGCAGGCGGTTCCTCCAATGTCTTGAGGAAGGCATTGAACGCGGCCTGTGAAAGCATATGGACCTCATCGATGATATATACACTGTAGCGTCCTACCTGAGGCGGGATGCGGACCTGATCCATAAGCGCCTTGATATCCTCGACACCATTGTTAGAGGCCGCATCAAGTTCGTGAATGCAGTATGACCTGCCCTCCGCAAAAGAGAGGCAGGACTCACAGGTTCCGCATGGTTCCATATCCTCTGAAGGATTTGAACAATTGATCATCTTTGCAAAGATACGGGCCGTGGTGGTCTTGCCGACTCCACGAGGTCCGCAGAAGAGATATGCATGCGCAAGCTGTCCTCTCAGAATCGAGTTCTTGAGTGTCTGGGCTATATTGTCCTGGCCGATAAGGGTTCCGAAGGAATCCGGCCTGTACTTTCTGGCTGATACTATATACTGTGACATATTCGTTCTTTGGTCAACCTACAAATATAGCATTAATTTTGATAGAAACTGTTTTCTTGCCTTTTAAAAATGTATCTTTGCACACCATTTCATCAGGAAAGATTTCAAGTGAATATGAAAAAGACTATAATACTCATCATTTCAATCATTCTGCCTTTAATGGCATCAGCCCAGGCGCAGATCAATACAAAGAAAGTGAAAATCAGCGATTTCACTCAAAAAGTGACCAAGGTCGTACTGAACGGCAATGATTTTTTCGACATTACGTTCCAGGAAGAGATCACAGCAAGATGGAGGATTTCTCCGTACGAGTTCTGCACCCTTGAGGAGTTCGAACAATTGAAAGGCAATGATAACTACTATTTCCTTATGACCACTTACGGGCAGTTCAGGAAGGAGACAGCGCCCGGACTTCAATTCCTGACATTGGTCAAAGGAGGCAAGGGTGCGGACAAGGGTATAGGCCACATGCTGGAAATCGTATCACTGCCGTTCGCTTCGGCAGAATATCCTTCAGGAAGGGAGCAGGTTTATCTCCCGGCCTTTATCGACATAATACAGAATCACACTCTCGCCTCGATGGAGAGTGATTTAAACGGATACGGGGGACTTGCCAGCAACAATATGAGTCTGGGTAAGACGGATGACTTGGAAATCATTCTTTCGGAAGAAGACCTTAGTCCGAGCGTGACGCCTGAGCTGAAGGACAAAGCATGTGATAAAGGAATAATCATCACCAGCGAGGACGATGCCGACAGCTATATGGTAGACAATGCGGCAGGCACTCTGGTCAGCTATGTAGCAGTACCGTCGGAACCTGTAGCCGGATCGTATTGCTATAAGATGCTTATAGACACTCAGACTCATAAGCTTTGTTACTTCAAGAGACACCGCATCGGAAAGAAAGCCGGAGCCGGATTCCAGCCTGAAGATATCGAACGCATCATAGCAAGCAGGAGGTAAGGGATGAGAAGCGGAAAGGCCGGATGCGGACTGCAGTATGCAGTGAAAAAAAGCGGATCTGCCGTGGGATACTGCGCCCTCAGCATCAAATGCGGCACAAGGGACGAAGAGGGATACCACAGCGGTATCGCCCATTTTACAGAACATACTTTATTTAAAGGCACATCTAAAAGAAGTGCCTCTGTAATAAACAGTTACCTCGACCGTCTCGGAGGCGAGCTCAATGCGTTCACCACAAAGGAAGAGATTGTCTTTCACGCAACAGTGTTGAAAGAAGACCTCAACAAAGCGGCGTCGCTGCTGTTTGAACTTGCAACAAGCGCGACTTTCCCCGAGCAGGAAATTCAGACCGAAAAGGGAGTGGTGATCGATGAGATACATTCCTACAAGGACAGCCCATCTGAGGACGTTTATGACAAGTTTGAAGAAATGATATTCGAGGGTCATCCGTTAAGCGGAAACATCCTCGGCACGACAGCTTCAGTGAAGAAGATCACCAGAGATGAACTCCTGGCATTTGTCAAGGAAAAATTCATTCCTTGCAAGATGGCTTTTACTGTAGTGGCGGATGTGGATGAGGACAAGATGGAAAAAGCAGTATTGAAGCTGGCTGACAGATTTTTCGGAAACACCCCGTTCTCCTGCAATAATATACAGGAGTGCAGTGCAAAAGAGAGGCAGGGATTTCTTTGCGGGAACAGGGCCGTTCCTTCAGCTGAACCTTTTGACAAGAGGATAAGCAAGAGGAACCACCAGGCCAATTGCGTCATAGGAGCGCTGGCCCCATCACTTTATCAGGAACGTGAAAGACTGGCGACAGTCCTTCTTTGCAATATTCTCGGAGGGCCGGCGACAAATTCCATCCTGAATTCGGTGCTGAGGGAAAAGAACGGATGGGTTTACGGCGTAGAGTGCGGATACACCCAGTTCACCGATACCGGACTGGTAGCCATCACCCTGGGATGCGACAAGGCCAATCTGGACAAGTGTCTCGGTGCAATCGAAAAAGAGATAGCCAAGCTTCAGAACGGGCCGCTGTCGGAAAAGAAGCTGAAGGCGGCGAAAAAGCAGTTGCTTGGACAGATCGCCATCAGCGGGGACAACGGTGAGACCCAATGCCTTTCGATGGGAAAGAGCCTGCTGGCTTATGGCAAGATATCAAGCGGAAAGGACAACAAGGCATTGGTAGATGCCATTACCGCAGAGGACGTGCAGGAGATGGCGATAAAGATATTTGATAAAGACCGCATATCGAAACTTATTTATATTTAGTCTGAATGACAGTGGGATGGAATTGACATGCCACCCCCGGCTAGGGGGTGCCTGAGCGTAGCGAAGGCGGGGGTCAATGGAATCCCACTGTCATTCAGACGGGAGCAAAATATGGAACATATCTATAAATATATTGAGGAACACGCGACCAGGCAGAGCGAGGCTCTGGACTGGGTGGTGAAACAGACACATATCAGGACCAACCACGCAAGAATGCTTTCCGGAGCTCTGCAGGGACAGCTTATGAGGATGATCGTGCAGATGAGCGGAGCAAGGAGGATTCTGGAGCTGGGCACTTTCACCGGATATTCTGCGATCTGCCTTGCTTCCGGGCTTCCTGAAGACGGGCATCTGGACACATTGGAACTCAATGATGAACTCGAGGATCTGATTCTGGAGGGATTCGAGCACGCCGCCCTGGCAGACAAGATTGCCCTTCATATCGGCGACTGCAAGCAGACATTAGGCAGGTTCCGCGAGGAGATGGGGCTTGCAGACGGCCAGGAAGCTGATCCGGCCAAGCTATACGACATAGTCTATATGGATGCCAACAAACGCGAATACTGCGAATATTACGATCTGGTATTCGATATGGTACGTCCGGGAGGCCTTATCCTTGCGGACAATGTACTCTGGGACGGAAAGGTATGCCAGGATCCTCTGCCTCAGGACAAACAGACCCTGGGAATCGCCCGTTTCAATGACATCGTTAGGGACGACCCCCGCGTAGAGTCTGTGATTCTTCCTCTACGCGACGGTCTGAACATAATCCGCAAAAAGCTATAAATCAAGTACTAAGGTCGCACATAGCCGGGATTCTGAACGAGACGGTCATTGACCGCAAGCTCTGAAGGAGGTATAGAGAAGAGGCATTTATACTCTGGAAAAGCCTGGCCGAAGTATGAATCGCCACCCTTGTAGGGCCAAAGATAAGCATCTGTATGATAGAGTCCGTATCTGATCAGGTCGGTTCTTCGGTGCGCTTCCCACATAAGTTCACGGGCCCTTTCCGCCACAAGGAAATCCTGTGTGATGTCAGATGGCGGCGCTACGCCGGCCCTGTCTGAAAGTTCCTGAATCTTAGGAAGAGCCAACGCCCCCGCTCCCAGCTTCATGCATGCTTCTGCATAGATCAGATATATCTCCGCCAGTCTTATCATCGGAAAATCCACATCAGAAAAGCCTTTCTGAGCTGATGTCGGAAGGAAGGACTCATTGGTCTGGCCGTAGGGGATGTTATTGAACTTCAGGCATGACCAGCCGTTCATAAAGGAGTAGAGAGCTCCTTCCATAGATTCCTGACGTCCTTTTATATAGAAGACCTCTCCCCTCCTGTCAGTGACATTGTAAGTACCTGTCTCATAGTTCTGTCCGCTTACATTGAAATATCGGGAGACATATTCGTACGGCACACGAAGGCCTGCCCATCCGTTTACCTGTCCATTAGGACGAGACTGGTCTGTAATGTCGGTAGAGGCAAGGGAGGCACTTAGAATGTAGGTCGTGCCACCGTAAGAGTCGGTATAGTCGGAACTATAATCTACCGCCCACAGCATTTCGTTCTGAACCAAGGCATTAGTACCATTGTCACCTCGAAAAAGCGCCGCATGATCCGGGCAGAGTGAGTAACCCATGGTGAAGATGGTCTCGCATATTGCCTTGGCTTCCTGCCACCTTTCTATTCCTGTATACACCTTTGAATTCAGATACATACGGGCCAGCAGACCGGCGGCCGAGCCTTTGTCGGCGCGTGGATAAGCGAAACGAGGCGCGGGCATATTGCTTTTATCTGAGATGAGATAGGTCAATTCGCTGATACAGAAATCATAAATATCCGTCCGGGAAGCCTGCTCAGGGAAATATGTACCTCCGAACGGAGACTTCTCTGTAGTGAAGGGAACACTTCCGAAGCAGTCCAGAGCCATCCAGTACAGGTATGCTCTGATGAAGCGGGCCTCATCTCTGAAGCCATCGATTTTCACAGCCAATGCCGGCTGGACACCTCGGGAAGCAAGCTTGTCGGGAGATGTCTGACGAAGATATTCGTTCACAAAGGCAATGCCTTGAAGAGTGCGGACATAGACTGCATACACCGCGTCGTTCTGGACTTCCGACCAGGTGTTGGTGTTCAAAGCCCTTACCCAGGCATCGTTCTCCCAGGAGCATTTAGCCGCGTCCGCTGTGGTTTCCTGGACAGACCAGAATGCACGGATGACTTCTGAAGCACCTCCATCCATCTGCTGGAGATCTGTCAGATCGTTCGATACGAACTGGAAATAAAGACGGCTCAAGCCGGCAAGGTAGGCGCTTTCATCAGTACCGTAGACATATTCGGAGACTGGTTCGGTCTTGTTCAGGGGAAGGGTGTCCAGGTCGTTCACGCAGGCTGTCATAGCCACTGCGACAAGGATGTATATCATTCGTTTCATAATCATATTTTATTGGTTTATAAATTCTTACGTCGCTCGCGAACCATTCCTGCCGTCGCAGGCCGCTTCGCCGCAAAAGTCCACTGGACTGTTTGATGTTCGCTCGCGATGTCAGAAATTGACATTCACGCGGATGGAGTAGGTGCGGGGACGAGGCCAGATGATATTGTCGATTCCGGTCTCGGAGATGACTTCCGGATCCATACCGCTGTAGCCGGTCAGTACGAACACATTCTGCACAGAAAGTCCCAGACGCACATCGCTCTCCCATCGTCCGAGCGACCTGAAGGTATACCCCAGACTGATATCGTCAAGTCTGAAAAAGGAAGCATTCTCGAGGAAGTAGTCGGAATACCACTGCCGCGCACTGTTGGGAGCCGTGAATCCTGTATCTTTCACAAGCTTGGCCTGATTAGGAAGCGCTCCTGAATTCAGGTCGAGACTCGCTGTGGAATTGGCTGAAGCAAAATCATTGAACACCCATGTCCCGGCGGCTCCATGGCCGTTCAAGCTGAAATCCCAGTCCATATACGCAGCTTTCAGGTTCAGTCCGTAAAAGAATTTAGGAGACGGACTTTTCCCTGTCATATATCGGTCGTTTTCCGTTATGGAGCCGTCGTCGTCCCTGTCTACGAACTCGTTCTGGACAGGATGTCCGGTGGAGTCATATTTCTGCTGATAGAGATAGTATGTATATGGGGAGTAACCTACCATCTGACGGCTGAGATATCCTCCGGTTCCTTTGGATATATTGCCCACCTGAATATAATAGCTGTCATCTTCAGTAGGATTGAGCTTTGTGAAGACGGTATTCTGGAAGGTTCCGTTGAATCCCACCTGCAGACTCCAATGAGGTTTCTGCACCGGTATGGCATTGATGGAAAATTCCAGACCCTTGTTCCGGATAGAGCCGACATTGGTCGTGAGCTTGTTGCCGAAATTTGAGCCCATCGGCACCTGGACTGAGTTCAGAAGATCCTTTGTATCTCGAATATATGCGTCAATGCTTCCGCTCAGACGATCATTGAAGAATCCATAGTCGATTCCGATATTGTATGTAACGGTGGTCTCCCAACGGATAGTCGGATCGTAAGCCTGGGGAGTTACAGGATAGACATAGTTGCCATTGCCCATATTATACAGATAGGATGGGTTGCTGGTTATATTATATCTGGCAAGATGCACATAATCGCCGATACCATCCTGCTGACCCGTCATTCCGGCAGAAAGCCTGAGTTTCAGTGCAGAAACTGCCTTGTAAGGCTTCATGAAAGGCTCCTGTGCTATATTCCATGCAAAGGCTCCCGAAGGGAAGAAGCCCCATCTGTAATCCTTGGCGAATTTGCTGGATCCATCTCCGCGGGCTGTGAATGTGAACACATATCTGGAATCGATGGAGTAGTTGATTCGTCCGTAAAAGGAGACCAGATAGTTTTCATTCCTGAATGTCAGGTAGCGGGAATCCACTGTCTCGCCCGGATTCAGATTCGGCAGGTTCGTTTCATTGAAATATGTTATGCTGCGGTTTGAAAAGAAATTGTTCTGCCACGAATATCCGGCAAGGGCATTGAGGCTGTGGATTCCCCAGGTGTCCTTGAAATCGGCATATGCTTCGAACAGCTGGCTTCGGCTGATGTTCCAGCCTTTGGTATGCTCGCCTATTCGTAGATTGTCTGTATCGGCATAAGCCTGGAACGAACCCGGACGCACGCCATTGTACGAATGAGTGGATGTTATGTCAAGTCCTGCACTGAGATTGAAACTGAGGGCCTCAAAGCCGTGCACCTTGTAATCGACGGCGGCACGACCAATGAAACGGCCGGAGCGGGCATCGCTTATGTTGTCGAAAAGTTGTGACAAAGGACTTGGTCCGACAAGCACATTGGGCGTAAATGCCTCTCCGCGTCCGTTTCCGTAATTCCAATATCCATTGGTGGTCGTGTAGTCGACCGAGCCGTCAGAATTCCTCCAATATGGATCCTGAGTCGGGTTGAAGAAGGCCGCATTCCTGACAGTGCCGCCATCGGAATAGTCTGAGTAAGAATAGACTCCTTTGGCACTGAGGTCGAATTTCAGATGTTTGTCCAGAAATTCCGGAGCAAGGGAGATATCCATCGTACCTCTATCGTATCGGGACTCCTTCAACGTACCCTGCTGTCCGCTGTAGCCCGCTGAAGCACGGTAGGGCATCATTGAATTGTAATTGCCGTAGACACTTACATTGTGCTCGGTGGCAAATGCCGTGCGGAAGATCATATCCTGCCAATCGGTGTCATGATCGCCGCTGAGCCGGGTGATCATATCCCCTGTCGGTGTACCGGGAGGGAAGACCTGCCAATAGAACTTCCTCAATTCTTCAGGAGTCATCACCGGAACTTTCGATGCCACGTGCTGGAGACTGGCCGAACCGGTGTAACTCACCTGAGGTCTGCCGCCCTTTCCCTTCCGGGTGGTGATGAGAATGACACCATTGGAAGCACGGGAACCATATATTGCGGCGGATGAGGCGTCTTTAAGTATTGTAAACGACTCGATATCATTCGGATTAAGGAGATCAAGAGGATTGGACATAGCTCCTCCCGCTCCCTGGGCCACTGGCACTCCGTCTATTACGATAAGAGGATCATTGGATGCATTCAAGGAAGCCGAACCTCTGATTCTGATACGTGAGCTTGAGCCTGGGCCTCCGTCTCCCGGAGTCACAAGCAATCCCGGAACCTTTCCTTTAAGCATGTCCTGGGTGTTTACCACCGCTCCTCTGCTTATATCCTCTGCCTTCACCGCAGAAACAGAACCGGTCATATCATCTTTCTTCACAGTTCCATAACCGATGACGACTACTTCGCTGAGATATTCACTATCCTCCTCCAATGTCACACTCGAAGGGACCGCCGCAGCCTCGAAGGTCTGAGAAGCATAACCTATACAGCTGATTTCGACCATAGCCGAAGGGCCTGTAACCGTAAGGGAGAAACCGCCGTCCGGCCCGGTGGAAGTTCCGTTGGATGTGGAAAGTTCCACAACAGCGGCGCCGATCAGCGGTCCGTATTGATCCTTGACGGTACCTTGCACGGTATAGCCTCCCTGGGCTGAAGCAAAAACGCAATCCAGGCACATCAGTACCAGGATTGCGCATATATAAAATTTTCTGTCCATAGTCTGTAAATTTTACATTTTCCAATTTACAATTTACAGACCAAGGGAAAGAACCTATTTTACAAGAAGCTTGAACTCGCCTTCTTTGAGTGTGACAGAGCCTGAAATGAATGAAGTGTTGTCATTCATATAATCTGTCCACTGACCAGCAGGAAGAGTAACTGTAGTGGTGCTCTTTCCGAAGTTTCCTACTACATGGAATGTCTTTCCATCCACCGAGCAAGTGATCTTCTTGACTGCTCCAGAAGGAGTCCACTCGAACTTGGCGTCCTTGTCAAAGAAACGAGGGTTCTCACGGCGGAACTTCAGAAGTGAAGCATATGTGTCATAGAGGGCCTTGCGTGCCGGTACAGCCATATACTGGTCAGTCACGACCGGCTTCTCACCTGTACGGTCATTGTAATCTATAGAGTAATCGTATCCGATCTCACCGAACTGCCAGATCATCTTGGGTCCAGGTACAGTAAGGAAGAATGCGGCTGATGCACCCGCACGACGCATAGCCACTGTAAGCGCATCCTCTGACTCACCGCTACCAGGAGCCACTGAAGGATCTTCAGGGCGCTGTCCTGCTGTCATAAGCCATACCATTTCCGCGTCAAGGCTGAAGTACACATCATATGTGCCTGCAGATGGAACCGCCATATCCTGCGATCCTGAGCCAAGGGTCAAGGCATAACCTGTATTGAGCGGAAGCTTGTATCCCTTAGTGGAAGCACCGTAGTTGAAAGCATCGTTCCACTGACCGTTTCCGCGGATCTTGAACATATCGTCCGCCTTGAATGTCACGTTCTTCGCAGAGAAGAATGCCCCATCCTTGGCAAGAGTGATGTCAGAGGTCCAGTCTGTAAGAGTACCGCAAATTCCCCATGTTACTGAAGAAGCATCCGCACCTGCGCCGTAGCAGATACGCTCCTCATCATGGCTCTCCATATATCCAACAAATCCGCCGAACGGTGCATTTGAATACATATTTCCGAAATTACCTGTGCCGCCGCCGACTGCAGTTCTGTACTCGTGGTTTACATTTCTCCAGAGCTGGATTCCATGCTCGGCGAGAACCTTCTCCTCATCCCAGTCTGAAAGATGCTCGAAGATGACCACAGCATCCTCGTTCACAGACCAGATATGGTCCGCATATCCCTTGAGGATATCCACTCGGCTCTGGTCATAGCGGCCCCAGGCGGCAACATCCGGATCGGTCTGCTTCTGAGTGAATCCCTTGGTAAGGTCGAAACGGAAGCCATCCACATCGTACTCTGTAAGGAGATACTCCAGACTGCGCTTCACATGCTCTTTGACCATCGCATTCTCATGGTTCATATCATGATATACATTGTA
>JAEIGA010015906.1_pt1 | contig 11453 bp, 6 predicted proteins | sample 9270691 | NCBI WGS metagenome assembly JAEIGA01 (sample SAMN17057246, study PRJNA624740) | gut metagenome | biome: biome; isolation source: fecal sample | host: Bos grunniens | place: China: Xizang | collected 2019
ATCACCCTTGACGGTAACGGAAAGACTCTCACCTCCACCGCAGGCCGCGCGATCAACGTATCCGGCGCTGACGGCGTGACGATCAAGAACCTTACCATTAATTGCTCCGGCGAGCGTGCGATCAACATCATTCAGAATGCCACCAATGTGACCATCAAGAATGTGACCGCAACCGCTGCTAACTACACTGTTAACGTTGCAGCTTCTGCACCCAATGCAGTTGTAGCTATCAATAATTCCAAACTGACCGGTCTGAACGTTGTCAACGTTGCTGCAGCAGGTGCAAATGTAACTGTTACCGGCGGCACCATTACTTGCAACGACCAGAACGCAGTCGAAAACTACGCAGCACTTAGCCTGAACAAAGACGCAAAGGAGGGTACTATCACCGCAAGCGGTGTAACCTTCGACATCAAGGGTGACTCTGACAAGGCTTCCAACGGCGCTGAGGGTGGTGTGATCACCATCGACGGCTCTACTGACGGGGTATCTGTGGATGTTGCATACATTGCTTATGGTGACTACTACTACGGCTACACCTCTCTGGCAGATGCCATCGCAGCGGCTCAGGAAGGTCAGACAATCGTTCTTCTTCGCGACATCGTTCTGAACGGTACCGTAACCGTTCCCGCAGGCAAGAGCATCACCCTTGACCTTGCAGGCTACACCGTAAGCGGCGTATGCAACGCAGGCCAGGCTCATATGTTTATGGTAGCCAACACCGCTACCCTTATCATTAAGGATACCAGCAACCCCTCCACCGGTAAGATTACCTACGCAGGAAACAACTCCACCGGTTGGATTATCGACGTAGAAGGAGCTGTTGTTCTTGAGTCCGGTACTCTTGAGCTTACAGGCACCTGGAACATCGGTTATGCTGTAGACGTTCGTCCCAACGCTTGGGGCACCGTCTACACCGCACCTACCACCTTCACTATGAACGGCGGTAAGATACTCACTTCGGACGGCGGCGTTCGCGTTGCTTCCTCCAGCGCTGATTCCTATTCCAATATTTCCGCTTCCTTCGTGATGAACGGCGGTCTTATTGATGCGGCATGGGACGGCATCTTCGTTCAGCAGAGCAATGGTGCTTGGGATGTTCTCGCTGTCACCATCAACGGCGGTACAGTTGAGTCCGACCTCAACCCCATTCGCTTCTACGGTCCCGCGGCATCCTCTTATGTAAACGGCAATGACTGCGTGAATATCGCGCTCAACGGCGGAACTCTCACCTATACAGGCACAGAGCAGAGAGAATGGCTTGTTGACGGCATCATTCGTCTCGGCGGCGGTGTTACCGCAACCGACTTCCTGAAGGATTCCTCTGTTGAAGCAAATGAAACCTTCGCTACTGCAAACACTCCTGCTACTGATTACAAGTGGACAGAAGGTGCAAACGGCGCATTTGAGCTTGTCGCAAAGGTTTACGTTGCAGAAGTAGGCGGCACTAAATACGAAACCCTCGCAGAAGCTCTTGAGGCTGTAGGCGCAGGCAATGTTGTGATCAATCTGCTCAACGATGCTACTCTTAACTACGGCGCACGCGAGAAATTCGGCGCGGCTGATACTACCTCCATTACTATCAACGGTAATGGCAAGACACTCACACTCAATCAGACTAACTCCGACTGGTCTTCCTTCGGTCTTGCAAATGCAGGCGCTAAGCTTGTACTTAACAATATGACTGTCGAAAAGACCGGTTACGGCGATACCTCTGGCGCTTGGAACACTCACGCAATCATCTTCTCTTGCAACGTTGAGATGAATGACGTTACTGTAAACAACTCTGTTGCAGTACAGAACGGTGCAACTCTCAATAATGTTATAATTAATGAAGCAAACGGCTTCTACGGTCTCTGGGTCAACGGTAACGGTCAGACCGTTACTATGACCGATGGTGAGATCAACGCTACAAACGGCGGTCGCGGCATCAAGATTGCAGACCAGTATATCGACACTCCCGCTTCTGTAACCCTTACAGTAAAGGGCACTAAGTTCAATACTGCCAAGAAGGCGGCTATCCTCGTTTCCTCTACAGCGGGCGCTGACATCACCGCTACTAACGTTGATATCACGAACGTTGCGGCTGATAGCTCCAACGTCGCTTGGGTTGACGAAGATTGGGCAGCAAACTATAACAAGGTAACTGTTAACAATGCTCCCGCAGCACAGGAAAGTGCTGACGCATTTACCGCAGCAATCGTTGACGGCACAGGTGCTGTAGTAAGCTACTACAAGACCCTCAAGGCGGCAATCGACGCGGCTACAAACGATACTATCGTTCTTCTTGGCGACATCGTTCTGACCGAAGGCGTGGTTATCCCCGCAGGCAAGAGCATCACCCTTGACCTGAACGGCAAGACTATTAGTCAGACTAAGGCGTGCACAGCAAGCTACGAAATGATCTCCAATAAGGGCAAGCTGACCATCACTGGCAACGGTAAAATCTCCTTCACCGATACAGGCGCAGGCGATCCCGCAGCTACCTGGGGCTCTTACACCATTCGTAACGAAGGTACTCTCGTTATCGAAAACGGTACTATCGAAAACCTCAGCGCACAAAACAGGCGCGGTCACGCCTTCGCGCATACAACTCTCGCAATCTTCCAATACGCAGGCTCTACAACTATCAACGGTGGCGTAATCTCCACTCCCAACTATCGTTCCGTACGTCTGTGGAGCGGTGATATAACCATCAACGGCGGACAGTTCGTTGGTCAGGTTTGGGTACAGTGTGTAAACGATACTTCCGTCCTTACCATCAAAGGCGGTTCCTTCGCTCCCACATGGAACGACGGCTCATCTGTATTTGTAAACAATGCTGGTAAAGTTTCCGCTCTTACTATAACCGGCGGTAACTTCTCCACCAAGATTGGTTCGGACTCTCCCACAACCCTCGCAGGCGAACTTATCGTTGGCGGTAACTTCTCCGCTTCTGCAGTACAGAACACCAACCCTGCTCTAATTGCAGAAGGTATGATCTTTGATGATCCCGATGCAGACGGCACCTACGGCGTAAGAGAACTGATCGTTAAAGAATACGAAATCGGAGAAGGCAAAGCATTCGCTACTCTCAACGATGCTATTGCACAGGCAATCGCTGATAAAGTTGACATCGTTACCTACAAGATTTACGGCGCAGTAACTCTTGAAACAGGCTATTCTCACGGTATCGTTGATTTCGCCGGAACTACCGTTACTATCGTAGGTGCAGATTCCACAGCGAAGCTCACCGTTACAGGTGGTGGCGTACCCGATATCAAGGGTGTTACCATAATGAACCTCACCTTTGCTGACGAAGGCGCATACCTTCCCACTGCAAATGAGTTTATGTATCAGAACTTCATCGACACTAAGTTCGTAAACGTTGTATTTAAAGACGGTATCCGTCTGAGTGGCGATTGTGTTCTCACAGATTGTACTGTAAATGCAAATACTTATAATGAATATGCTATCTGGATGGATGAAGGTAACTTCGAAATCACCGGTACTAAGGTTACCGCAGGCAACGATGCTTACGGTCTGCTGAAGTCCGATGCAGCCGATACCATCACTCTTACCAATAACATCTTCGCATACCTCGGCACACCTAACAAAGAAGCTCTGAATACCAAAGGCGCAACCATTGACGCTAAGGGTAACACCTTCATTGACTGTACCGCTGGTATACTTCCTGCTGATAAGACCAACTACGGCGCTGATGGCTCTACGGTAATAACCGACGTAGTTATCAAGGAAAACAATACTGTTGTTGTTTACGTTGCAGAAGTAAACGGCACTAAGTACGAATCCCTCGCAGATGCTCTCAACGCCGCCAAGGCAATGACCGGCAACGTAACGGTTAATATTCTCAAGAAAGCAACCCTCAACACAAGCATCACAGGTAACTTCGACTCCATCACCTTCGTAGGCACTACCGATGAAGCTGAAATCTACCTCGATGTACAGGGCTACGTTACCGCAACCGGTAAGAAGGTATCCTTCGAGAACCTTAAGCTTAGCAAGTCTTACGGCAAGTTCATGAACAACGCCGGATTTATGAACGTTGCGTTCGGTATCTACGATGTAAATGAAGTAAACTACACCAACTGCGTATTCCTCAACGGTGCGTACGCATCCTCCGGTAAGGTTACATTCGCAGGCTGTACCTTCAAGAAGTCCCATGAAAAATATGGTCTCTGGGCATACGGCGACGTTGATGTAACCGTTGATAGATGTGTATTTGCTGATGAACGCGGTATCAAGATGTATGCAGAAGGCAAGGCAAAGACCGTCGCCCTCACCGTAACTAATACCGACTTCTCCAATCTCAAAGACAAACCCGCTATCGTTCTCACCTATGGTAAAAGCGTAACTCTGAAAGGCAACACTTACTCCTCCACAGGCGTATTTGAGCTTGACCTCGACGGCGCTCCCAACGGCACACCCATAACCTCTACCGATCCTATCACTTGCGTGAATGACAATGGCGCATGCGGCGTTCTCGTAGACGGTAAGATCTACACCACCGTAGCGCAGGCAGCAGAAGTCGCTACCGCAGGCAGCAACGTAATCCTGCTTCACAATTCTGCTGAAACAGTAGTATTCCCCGTAGGTGTTAACCTTGATAAGAACGGCTTTGAGGCTGCAGGTATCACCGTTACTCCCACCGTGGCTAAAATCGGTGAAACTCCTTACGCCACCCTCCAGGCTGCAATCGCCGCAGCTCAGGCAGGTGACACAATCACTCTTGTAGGTAATGTAAACGAAAACGTAACCATCACCAAGAGCCTTACCATCGATGGTGGTAAGAATACCTATAGAGGCACAATCGCAATCACCGGCAACGTGAACGTAACCGTTCAGAATGTAAGATTCATCAACGGTAGTGTCACCCATAGCACCGGCTTAGCCAGCGGTCATCTTACTGTAAAGGATTCTACCTTCCAGGACGGCGGCTATGCTGTAACTACCTCTCGTATCAGAAGCGTCACTATTGAGAACTGTAACGTATTCAATCAGTCGCTCCTCTATGCTAAGCTCAGCACATCCGAGATCGTTGTCAAGGACGTAACAGTTGTTGACGGTGAATGCGGCGCGCATATCGTACACAACAACACCGCTATCTTCGAAAACGTAATAATGGTCGACGTAGTATACGGCATTAGGGTTCAGAACCACGGTGCAAAGGTAATCACCTTGAAGAACTGCGATATCCGCGGCAACAATCCCATCTCCACATGGGAAAAAGCCTCCGCAACCGACACCTTCAAGCTTGTAGGCGCGAACAGACTTGTTCCTGCTGATCCAGCAACCTTCACCCTCAGCCAGTATGCGAAGCTCGTCCTCGCTGACGAAACCGCAACTCTTGACACTCCCGCTGAACTTCCCATTACCGTTGAGCATCCTTGCCACAAGGTTGTATCTGAAAACGGTTTCGAGAAGATTGTTATCGAGCACACCGTCGTCACCGACGCGGCAAAAGCTCCTGATTGCACTAACACAGGTCTCACCGAAGGCTCGCACTGCTCTGTATGTGACAAAGTACTCGTTGCACAGCAGACCGTTCCTGCACTTGGACACACTTGGGTTGATGCAACCGCTAACGCTCCTAAGCATTGTACGGTATGTGGCGAAACAGAAGGCGAAGCGCTCAAGGCTGTTGCAAGCATCGGTAACAATAAATTCACTTCCATCCAGGCGGCAGTCAACGCGGCAGATAACGGTGATACTATCACAATTCTGGCTGACATAGAGCTTACTTGGGATGGTGTAACTCTTGTTGACAATGCTTATGCAGCTATAGTTCGTGTATCCGGCAAGTCTGTTACCATTGACCTGAACGGTCACAAGCTCACCGGTAACTCCGATTCCGCTAACTGGGCATCTAAAACTGTATTTGCTGTATTCGCAGCAGATGACGGCGGTAAGCTTACTCTCAAGGATTCTGATTCTGATGGCGAAGGTTCCGTCACTGTAACCGGCGCAACCAAGCTTTACAGCTTGATTATGGCTTACGAAGACGGTACCTACGTTACTGTCGAAGGTGGTAACTACTACCTTCAGTCAGCAAGTGACTCTCTGCTTTACGCAGGCGGCTACGAGAACCTTATGACCGTCAATGGCGGTACATTCACACTTGGTAACGTTGGCACAGGCACAAACGGTTCTCCTTGGATCATTAACGTACTTGGCAAAAACGCTAATCACGTAATAGTAAACGGCGGTACCTTCAACTCCGATATCTGCCATCAGTTCTGGACAAACGAAGTATTCGTTTCTGAGCAGTACGTTCTAAAGAATAACGGTAATGGCACTTGGACTATAGTCTCCACCGTAGTAGCATACGTAGAAGAAATCGGCGTATCTGCCGGTAGCACATACCGCAAGGTTGGTTATGCAACTCTTGCCGAGGCTCTCGAAGTAGCAGGTAAGAACGGCTGGACTGTAACCCTCCTCGAGGACATCACCCTTGATGCAGGTCTCACCATCCCCGCTGGCAATACCGTAACTCTTGATCTTGCAGGTCACACCCTGTCCCTGAGCGAGGCTACCACTAAAGCATCCGCTCTTATCACCAACAACGGTACTCTGACTATCACCGATACAAGTGATGCAAAGACCGGTAAGATGACCTACTCCAACAGCACTCCCAGCACAGGCTACTCCACCAGCACAATCATCAACAATGGCGTGATGACAGTAGAAGGTGGAACCATTGAAAATAAGACTACCAGTGGCGCACCTTATGCTGTTGACAACTATAACACCCTCACCGTAAACGGCGGCACATTCGTTGCTGTCAGAAACGTAATCCGTCAGGCACAGTTTGGAAACAATGATAATACTGTGACCATCAACGGCGGTACCTTCACCGGTTATGCGGGCTTGCAGCTCCACGTATTTAATAACACTAAGAAGACTGTAACCGTTATCAACGGCGGTACTTTCATCGGCACCTACGCTGCATACACCAGCTTCAACACTGCTAATGCATCTGCAAACACCAGCATTACTGTCAACGACGGTACCTTCACCGGCACCTACGCCGCTGTATTCTTCTACAATTCCAAAGCAGGCGCAAAAGATTATGCGTTTAATGCGGCTATCAAGGGCGGTACATTCAACGCTCCTGTATACATTTACGTCAATGATGCCGACGGCAACTCCATAGACCTTCCCGTTATCTCCGGCGGTACCTTTACTGATCCTGTATCTGCAGAAAACTGCGTAGCAGGCTTCGGAGTCCACGCAAATGCAGACGGCACTTACAGTGTTGTTAAAGCAGCTGCAACAGTTAACGGCGTATCCTACGAAACCCTCGCAGACGCACTCGCCGCTGCAAATGGTAAGACCGTCTTCCTTCAGACAGACGTAACCTACGCAGGTTATATGATTCTTGACGGCGCGACCCTTGATCTCAACGGTCACACCCTCACAGTAGACGGCGCGCTCATCGCTCTCAAGGGCTCCAGCCTAGTAGATTCCAAGAAGGGAACCGGTAAGCTCGTTGTAGATACCCAGAACTCGCTCGTTCTCTCCGATGTTAAGTATCCTATGCTTCCTGTTTGGATGGAAGACCACTTCGTATTCGTTGAGGTAACTGCACAGCATTCTGGCACTGCACTCGGCGAAGATTCCTTCAACATAAAGCTTAGACCCGGTATCATCGACACCGAGTACACCAAGAGCATTTTCGCAAACGGCACTACTGACAACGGCCTCACTATCGAAATCTTCGTGCATTGCTACAAGCTTGATGCAGATGGAAAGCGCATTGAAGAGGTAGAAGAACTTCACTTTATACTGACTAATGACTACATCAAGGAAGTTTACGGTGCAACTAGTGGCAAGCTTGCAATTGGCTTGACCATTAAGGGCGCTACCGCAGAGCTTGCTGACGAATATGCTGTAAGCTACGTAGTTAAGTCTGAAAGAGGTGTGAGCTTCGAAGTTACAGATGCGTACACCTTCAAACCTGTAGTAAACCAGGAAGTAAATCAATAAAATAAGGAGTCGTTATGAAGAAAAAGATTTATATTAAACCTGAAGCAGAACAAATCATTTTCTATTCCGAAGAAGAGCTTGCAACTATGGAAGCTACCGAGGGCGGTAACGAAGGTGGAACTGTCACTCCCGGATGGAGCACACCTGATGCTGACGACGGGTGGATGTAATTGTTATGCAAAATAGCAGATCTTCTTGTTGACGTTTCTGTGGCGGGGGGCATTGCCCCCCGCCTAAAGCCTTACGAAACCAAGAAGATCCAAGATGCAGAGATTGTTATCACCGAGGATATGTATCAGCCTGAAAGGCATCCTACGCTCACCGAAGAGGGCATAGCGTATATGCAATCGGGCTGGATATTCTATTCTCATCTGGTATTATACAGCGGTATGATGCTTCACGCGTCTGCCGTCGAACTCAATGGGGAAGCCTATCTCTTCTCAGGCCCCTCGGGTATGGGCAAGTCCACCCACACTAAAATGTGGGAAAACCTGTTCCCGGGCGCCCGCGTCTTCAATGACGATAAGCCTGCTCTACGCCTTCTCGATGGAAAATGGTACGCCTACGGCACACCCTGGTCGGGAAAGGGCGAAAATATCAATCTGAAAGCCCCGCTGAAAGCCATCTGCTTTCTCAGAAGGGGAGAGAAGCCCTCTATCCGCCGACTTTCGCCAATAGAGGCGCTTTCTGCTATCACGGACCAGACGATAGTCCGCTTTCACAATCCCGAGCTGATGGATTTGTTGGCGGAGCTTCTTAACAGCCTTTTGGACAAGATCCCCGTCTATGAGCTGATAGCAACGAAGGATCCCGACTCAGCTTTGCTTAGCCACCGAGTTATGACTCAGTAAAGCATAATAACGCAAAGGAGTAGTATAAATGAGGATCAAAGAAGGATTTTTTCTGAAAAGCATCGCAGGCTCATGGGTTGTATTGCCTTCAGCTGCCGCAACCCTTGACTTTTCAGGTATGCTTACCCTCAACGAATCGGGCAGATTTCTCTGGAATCTGTTGCAAAATGGAGCAACCTACGAGTCCTTAGCGCAAGCTCTCACCGAGGAATACGCCATCGACTACGAAACAGCCCTGTCAGATGTAAACGATTTTATTCTCACCTTGAAAAAAGCAGGTTGTGTGGAGGAATAACCACCACCTGACACACATACAAAAATGGAGGTAAAAATGAACGCAAAAAAATACTTTGTGATAATACTTATCGCCGTTTTGTTGTTACCTTGCCTGTTTTCCTGCGGTCCTGAAAAGGACACCCACCCAACCACCCCCTGCCTTTATCATAAAGACAGAGATGTTAACGCGGTCTGTGACCTATGCGGTGAAAGCTCTCTTGAGCCGGGCGAAGGCGTAGCATATGATGATTACACCTCGCTCACCGCAGACGAGCAAATGGCATTTATTCAGAGCTTCGGAGATATGGAAGATTTTCTTCTTTGGTATGATATCGAGAAAACAAAATTCGACGAAGAAAATAAAGGCACGGATATTGGTGGTGATGGCGACATCGACATTGGTGACCATATAAACGGTAACTGATTGCCAATGAAACAAAACTACCAAAAAGCCGAGGCAAGATATCTTTCCTTCGCGCAAATGCTCCCGTATATCAACGAGCAAATCAGGGCAGGCGGAAGCGTAGAGCTACCCGTAAGAGGCAGAAGTATGAGCCCTATGCTGAGGGAAGGAAAGGATACGGTAATCTTGTCGGGTATCACAAAACCGTTGAAAACCTACGACATTCCCCTATATCAGCGTGCAGACGGCGTATTCGTTCTGCATCGTATAATCCGTATCGGAAATGGAGAATACACCTGTATGGGTGACAATCAGTTCACCCCCGAAACGGGCCTGAAGGAAGAGCAAATGCTTGCTGTTCTCACCGCATTTCGCCGTGGGAAAAGGCTTGTTAAGATCACCTCGCCCGCCTATCGTCTATACCGATGGGTCTGGTGTTACAGCCGCTCTCTTCGCTTCTTCCTCTTCCGAGTAAAGCGAAAGCTGAGAAGGATTTTTAGCAGCCGAAGGAAAGTAGGTTAATATATTACAGGAGGCAAACTATGAACGAAAAAATAGTACTGAAAAGCGGTACGTTTCTCGTCTATCTTGCCTCCTGTTCTCTTTCCGGGGAAACACCGAAGCAGGAGATAATGCAGGAGATTGACGGAGAAACCATCTACCGCCTGTCAAAATTTCATTTTATGGAAGGCATTTGCAAGCTCGCCATAGACCGTTATCTTAAGGATGGTGGTATCCTTTCGGAGAGCCTCGAGCTAATCTATCCCAAATTCAAATTGAGATACGAAAAAGCCGTCAAAAAGCTAGTGGCATTCTCATTCGAAAGAGAAGCGCTCTTTGCCTATTTTTCTGAGCTAAAAATGCAATATCTGCCCTTGAAGGGCATAATCCTCAGCGCATATTATCCCGCCATCGGTATGCGCCAGATGACAGATAACGATATTCTGATTGACCCAAAACAAGCAAAGAAAATCCGCAATTATATGCAAAACCGCGGATATTCGGTAGAATCCTACGGTAAAGGCTGTCACGACACCTATTGCAAAGGTGCGCTCACGTTTGAGCTTCACCGCAAGCTTATCCCCACCGACCTTAAGGATGGCGATGCAGCTCGCTTTTGTCGCGAGGCTACAGAACGCGCGCGTGACAATTCAGGCGGCAGTCTGTCCTTAGCATTTTCCGACGAGGATTTTTATCTGTATATGCTTTTACACGCCTATAAGCATTTCGAATCCGCTGGCATTGGAATCCGAGCGCTTATGGATATATATGTCTTCCGCCACCTGAGTGGTTTACAGCTTGACCAATCCTATATTGAAAAGGAACTCTCCAAGATAGGTATTCTTCCGTTTGCAGAAGCGATGGAGACGCTTTCAGACCTCCTTTTTGCAACACCCACCGAGAAATTGTTTGATGCTGTAGAAAGCCTCTCTCCCGAAATGACAGAGCTTTTCCTTCTTCATATTAAATCAGGCGCCTTCGGAACTGACACACAGCAGGTCAGGAACCGACTGAAAAAGGTTGCTAAAGGCAAGAGGGTATCCTCAATGACAAAAGCGGAGTATCTTATCTCCCGCATTTTCCCGCCATATTCACTCTACAGAGAAAGGTATCCCCGCCTGTCAAAATGGATTATTACCATCCCGTTCCTTTGGTTTGCGCGTCTGTTTTCCGCTCTCTTTTCCCCTCGAACCACTATGAGAGAGCTTGAAAACCTGAAAGATGCAGAATCCTCTGACAAATACCCGCACTAATTACAAAAAACACATAAAAATATTATCTTTTTTTGAAAAAACCCCTTGACAATTAAGAAATGATGTAGTATAATAACAGGGCTCACCTATGAGAAGGTGACGATTTGCTCATTGAAAATTGAACAACATGAAGTTTTCTTGGCACTGGAAATTATGCGAAAGTATAATTGATGTGCGAAAGAT
>JAEIGA010015907.1_pt1 | contig 11453 bp, 11 predicted proteins | sample 9270691 | NCBI WGS metagenome assembly JAEIGA01 (sample SAMN17057246, study PRJNA624740) | gut metagenome | biome: biome; isolation source: fecal sample | host: Bos grunniens | place: China: Xizang | collected 2019
ATAGAGACCTACTTTGCTTTGCTGAAGTGAGCAGCAGAAAGCAATACGGATGGAACAGGATAAAATAATTATATACCGGACAAAGGATGGTCGAACACAGGTAGACGTCCGGCTGGAGAAGGATACTGTTTGGCTGACGGCAAACCAAATGGCACTTCTTTTTGACCGAGAAGAATCGAATGTTCGTCGTCATATTATCAATGTATTTAAGGAAGGAGAACTCGAACGAGAAAATAACGTGCATTTTTTACACGTTAATGGAGTAAAGAAACCAGTGCCCTTCTATAATCTCGATGTCATCATTTCGGTTGGTTATCGTGTAAAAAGCAAACGAGGTGCTGCTTTCCGTATTTGAGCAAGGCGAATCTTGATCCGGCTTCTTGTTTTCAGCGGTTTCCCTCGTCCTTTGCCAGAAGGTTCGGGACACCCTCTCCTGTCCATTTGTCAAAGTTCACGTGTGTAGTTGCCCGACTTCTCTGCAGAACTTCGCCGACTTCTCTGCAGAACTTCGCCGACTTCTCTGCAGAACTTTTACTCCCTCACTCCGTGCATTCAAAATCAGCAAGTAAGGTCGGGCGTTGTAGAATGTTCTTCGCTTGCGAAAACAAGACGGAGTTTCAAAAGATTAGCGATGCAGCATTTTCCTGACGAAAACATTGTTGAATACAAGAAAAAGTGTAACTTTGTGGAAAATAAATTAAGGAAAATGAAAAAGTGGCTTATTTTTGGTGGTGGAGTTTTAACTGGAGTCTTATTAACAGTCCTGCTTTGTGTGATTGTAGGCAATAGAAGTAGAAATCACGCAACGTGGTTTGAAAGTCCAGGCGATGTGATTAATGAAAAAACATTTAAAGTTATTCAAGTAATAGAAAAGGATGCAGCATTAGTTGGCGACTTTTTTCCTGGCACAATATATATGTTGACTAACAAGGAAGGTAAATACTATTATGACGATCAAATTATAGGAGTTCCAGAGGATAAGGAAGTAAGACAGGTTGGAATTTATAAATATGAGACCAAATCAAAACTTGTAAAAACGGTTCCAATCATTCGTATAATGGACAAATAATTCAAAATAGATTTCAAAATTTCGATTGTTATATTTGCCAATTTGGAAAATCTTTGTAACTTTGCACTTGAATTCTTTAACACGTGGCGACAACACATAAAATTCGGCTTGAATATTAATAGTTATTAATCTAAAGAACAAGTGTTATGAGCACAAAAGTAACATGGATTGACACCAAAAGGTTGTTAGTCGAAACTCCTTTAGGAGATGATTTTGTTGTAGGTTTTCATGATAGTACAAACTATCAGATTGAACAACAATCAGTTTTCAAAGTTTCTCAAGTTTTAGGTATCTTCTTTGACAAATTCTACAAGGGGGATAGTAGCGTAGTCATGGGGGAAATCAACAGGCAGTTGATGCTCCATCATTATGGTTCCATTTTTTTCTTTAGTTCTTACGATAAGGCAGAAAAGGACAACGAGCGAATCCGAATAGGGAAACGCATCAAGGAAATTCGATTAGAGAAGGGACTTGATGCCAAGACGCTTGCAACTGTGGCTGGAATAGATGCAGCCAACCTCTGTCGTATTGAAGCGGGCAAATATTCGGTAGGGCTTGATGTCTTGACGAAGATTGCGCGAGTTTGTGGAAAACAAATTGATTTCGTGGAACTAAAGAATAATGATTATGAGTGCCAAATTGACAATCGCGAAAAATGAAAGGGGAGAAATAATAACAATCGAAAATGCTGCCAAGGGGAAGAAATGTAATTGTTTTTGCCCTATATGTAACGCACCCCTCATTGCAAAAAATAAAGTTCCGATTTCATTAGCAAAACATATACATCATTTTGCGCATCATAAAGGATGTTTGTGTACGGCTAATGATGAAACGGTTCGTCATCGTTGGGCAAAGGATGTTCTGTTAGAACAAAAAGCCCTGAAACTCCCAGAGGGAAATGTGAGAATATCATCGGGTCTGATTTATTTCCAAAATGTAGAAATAGAAAAGTGGGACGAAACTCATAGATTTCGTCCAGATGCAGAGGTGACTTTAGTAAATGGGGAGAAACTCTTGGTTGAGTTTTATGTCTCGCATAAGGTTTCAGCAAAGAAACGGAAAATAATCAGAAAGAATAACCTTAATTGTATAGAAATAAACCTCAATCACGTCGAATTAGACAAAGATGCGATTCGATCTTTTTTGCTAAACGAAACGAGTTATAAAGAATGGATTGGACAATCGGAAGAAAAGAAAGAGCAACATCTTGTTGAACAACATTGCGAGGAATGGGATGACGAGGAATGTTGCTACGAAGATTATGATATTAGAGAATTTAATTCCGACAAGTGGCGTATTGAGGGAGACATTGAAAGACAAGAGATTTTGACTCAATCAATTGAAATAAATGAGTGTCAAACAATAGAGCAAAGTAACCAAATAAAACATTCACAAGTAAGGGCGGATACACAAGAAGAAGTATATATATCGCCAGAAAAAAGAAGTTGTTTTAGTTGTAAATGTAATCTTAAAAATGGTGACAAATGGGCATATTGCGGTTCATATATATCTTTAGGCTTGCCTAAGCAGCGAGTTGATGATCCCAGTCGGGCACAATACTGCAGTCATTACAAGCGAGGAAGTAATTTTTTGTAGTACAAGTAACGATAATGAATACAACAAAGTCTTCGCTGCTTTTGAGATAAACCACTAATGAGTCTGCTCCGATGAGCAGGCTCTTTTTTATGTTTTTTTTTGCCGATATCGGCAAAAAACAGTACTATTGTGGCGAAAACATGAAGAAAACTTGCCGATAGGGCTGTTGGTTATCTCTTTTCTTTGAAGAAGCGTTGCATCAGTTCGGCACATTCTTCGGCCATGACGCCGGAGGTGACTTGTGTGCGAGGGTGCAGTGCGTTGGGCGCAAAGCGTGCGTAGCCACGTTTCTCGTCGGGCGTGCCATAGACGATTCTGCTGATTTGTGACCAGCCGAGTGCTCCTGCGCACATCACACAAGGCTCTACAGTGACGTAGAGAGTGCAGTCGGTAAGATACTTTCCGCCAAGATGCTCGGCTGCTGCCGTAATGGCTTGCATCTCGGCATGAGCGGTAACGTCGTGCAGGAGTTCGGTCAGGTTGTGGCTTCGGGCAATGATTTTGCCCCGACATACCACAACGGCACCGATGGGTATCTCGCCTTGGCTGTATGCTTTGTTTGCCTCTGCCAGGGCTTGCTTCATGTATATAATGTCCTCTTCCATTGTCTTTTTGCTTGCTTTTGTGTGCAAAGTTATGAAAAATGCGTAACTTTGCGAAGTTATTTGACATTAAAACGTTTATGAACAACAAGGAATATCTCGTCATCGGTCGCAGTAATGGTACGACAAAGACCGGGTCGTCTTACGCCTCGCTTAAGGTGGCAAATCTCAATGAGACTATCAATGTCAGTGTCTGGGATATGGCGCCGACGGCAGAACCGCAGGTGGGGCAACTGGTGTTCTTCTATAATATTAAGGACAATGCCGGCAAGAAGTCGTGCGACTTCCGCGACCTGAAGTGTGGCGGCGAACCGTTGTTCGACCACGAACTCTACAACTTGCTGCCCCGCCCCATACGTCGCGACGTGTGGGACGATACAATAAGAAAACTCTTGGGCTATTGCTCGGACAAGGCTCTGATGGCGGTCATCGAAGAGTTTGCCGGGCGTTTCTACGAACCTTTCAGCACCTATCCTGCCGCCACAAGCATGCACCATGCCTTTCCCGGTGGGCTGTTGAACCACACACACCAGATGCTTCATATCCTCGAAGGGCTCTATCCCTGCCTGCCCTACAGGGTGAAGGTGGAGCATTGCATACTTGCCATCCTCTTTCACGACTGCGGAAAGATGAACGAATACAGCAAGACGGGCGAGACTCAGACGGACATGTATCTGCTCGGACACATATACATCGGTGCTCATTGGCTGCATAATATATTAAAGGAAAAGGGCATCTGCGACGACGAGACGAAACGAATCGTCCATTGCGTGCTGTCGCATCACGGCACAAGGGAGTTCGGCAGCCCCGTCGTGCCCTGCACCCAGGAGGCAATAGTCGTGACCCACATCGACAACCTCAGTGCCAAGACCGACATGTGGGAAGGTGCCGGCGACATGGAATACATGAATGCCTTGGGCACGAAGAAGGTCGCTCCCTCAAACTCCCCCCAAGGAGAGAACATCTAAACAAGAAGATGAGGTATAAAGAGCAGGAACTTCAACGGCTTCAGGATGCACTCTACGAGACGCTCGGCGAGGTGGACCGCATCTGCAGGAAGCACGACATCCGCTACTTCGTGACGGGCGGAACGGCCATCGGTGCTTATTTCTGGCAGAAGATGCTGCCCTGGGACGACGATATCGACGTTGGCATGATGCGTTCGGACTACGAGCGTTTTGCCAAGGTGGCACAGCAGGAACTTGGCGACCGCTTTTTCTTACAGTCTCCCGACACAGAGCCGCATACGCCTTTCTACTTCATGAAGGTCCGCATGAACGGGTCGCGCTTCTCGGAATCCACGTTCAAGCATATCGACATGCATCAGGGTATCTTTGTCGACATCTTTCCTTTCGACAAGGTTCCCCGTCAGAAGTGGTTCGAGAGGCTGCAGCATAAGGTGGTTTTCTTCTTGAACGGACTGTTTATAGCCAAGGAGATATGGCAATGGAAGCACTGCGGAAGGTGCGACATACCAGAGCCTCGCAAGCGAGGTTGGCTGCCTTGTTTCTTCACACGGCTGCTCATATCTCTGCTTGGCAAACGGGTTATATATAAAATGATGTATGGTGTGCAGACGTTCTTCAATGGCAGAAATCTGAAAGAGGTGAAGAACATCATCACCAGGAGCGAGCATCTGCCCATCGCCGACATCGAGCAAACGCAAACCGTGGCATTGGGTCCGTTGCAGGTCTGTGCACCACGAGACTTGTTGCTCTACTTGAACAATCACTATGGCTCTGTCCGGAAGGATATTCCCGACGAGATGAAGGTCAGCCATCGCCCAGAAGAACTTTATATTCCGACACAAGAATGAGACAAAGAAACCATGCCTTCGACATTCTTTGCGGCATTTGCATCATCCGTATGGTCTCGCTGCACATCATGGCTTTCTGTGGTCAGGAGGATCAGGAGTGGTGGGGAGAAGTGATGCGATGGAGTTTCTTCTTCATGAGTTTCTTTTTCTTCAAGGCTGGTTTCTTCAACAAAGGCACTTCTTCCGGTACGGATATGGACTATCTGAAGGACAGGAGCAAGCGTCTGCTCGTGCCTTATGTGACGAGTGGTGTGATAGGTTTGGTGGTCTATTTCAGTTTCTATTTTCCTCTGGTGGACCGCTACAAGAAGTTTGTCGAGCCGTTGGAGTGGAGCCATATCTGGATGAAGAGTGGTTTCTACGGCAACTCTCCCATCTGGTTTCTCTTTTCGTTTTTTGTGGTTTACATAATGGTTCGCTACATCGACAAGGTGAAGCATTTGTGTTGGCTCACGGTTTTCTTTCCTGCCATCAGTTATTGGGCATACCGGACGGGCAACAATGTGCCGATGAGCCTTGGCAATGTTTTCATTGCTTGCTACTTCTTCTATCTCGGAAGGTTGTGGCAGTGGGCGATGTGTCGCTTTGAGATTCGGCGGTTGATGGCTGCCTCGTGGCTGATGGTTCTGCTGTTTGTGGTGTTGGGCTTTGTGGCTCCGGGCACTTACAACATGAGCCAGAACATCTTCACGGGCAATGCTTTGATGGCAGTTGTGCGTGCAACCCTGGTGTTGTGCGGTTTGTCGGGTGTTCTTTTGACTGCAAGGGTGCCACGCATTCCTTGGCTTTGTTTCATCGGCGAGCACAGCATGGTCTTTTTCATCTCGCACTATCCGATGCTTTATTTCTATAAGTTCACGCATCTTTCCTTCGGCAGGAGCATCTACGGAAGGGTGGACGATGCGCTGATTCTCTTGCCGGTTGTTTTCTGCATCTGTTCCTGGCTGGTGCCTTATGTGGAGCGTGTTCCCTGGCTCAGCGGAAGATGGCCGGGTTCTCGGCGTGCATCTGCAGAAGCCGCTCCACACCAAGACTGATGGACTTCAGCCCGAAGTCTGAGGGATTGACCTTGTCCCATGGCAGCCACAGCACTTCGGCCGCATCGTCCATGGCGGTTGCGCCGGTGGTGTCCTTTGCCTTGCAGAGGAAGAAGAGGTCGAGTGTGGGGATGTTGAGCCCGCTGTAGAGATACCTGTTGGGCAAGGAGAAGAGGTAGCGTGCTTCGGTGACGATGAGGCCGGTCTCTTCCAGAACTTCTCGCCTCACGCCCTCTTCTGCCGTCTCGTTGCAGTCGCAGAAGCCTCCGGGCAGGTCGAGGGTTCCTTTTGCCGGCTCTTTGCTTCGGCGCACAGACAGCAAACGCCCCATTTCATCGACAATTATGGCAACCGTAGAGGCACTGGGGTTCATGAAATACTGGAAGCCGCAAGCCTCGCAACGCTTGCTTTTTTCGGTGTCTTCGGCAAAGGTTTCTGCTCCGCACACGGGGCAATGCGAGAAGAGATGCAGCAGGTGGTTTTCTTCCTTGTTTGGCATGATTCGGATGTTTTTACTTTGCAAAGATAGCGAAAACCGCTTGAATGGGCAACTAAACGAGGCTTTGTAACCGAAAAAAGCTCCACTTCGTGTGGCGCACATGTCATTCCGCAGGGCGGGCAGGGAAGAGGTGCCGATGCAACACCCTGTGAGGCAGTAAAAATAAAGGTTAACCCTTTTGCCCATAATGGTTAACCTTTCCGCCCGTAATGCTTAACCATTATTGCCATAATGCTACACCTATTTAGGTATAGCCGCGTTTCCCTGTTCTGGGAAAGACCTTCCGCACCTCATCATTTTTAGGTGTTTTGCTTTGCAGAAGCCCCGTTTCCCCTTGCACTTCATCTTTTTTTCGTACCTTTGCACTGCAAGAACACAAAGCACAACAATTATGACACTGAGAGAACTTAGCAAAGGGCAGACGGTCACCATCCTCAAGGTGGGTGGCGAAGGAGCACTCCGTCAGCACTTCCTCGACATGGGCATGATTCCCGGAACCCAGGTGACATTGCAGAAGTATGCACCACTTGGCGACCCGATGGAACTGTCCATTCAGGGATATACACTGACCGTGCGTCTGGCAGATGCCGAGAAGATAGAAGTTGCCCCTTCTCTTAATCCTTCTCCCGAGGAGGAGGAAAATGAGCAGAAGCAACGCAAGAAAAACATCCCTCCTCGAGGGGAGATTGGAGAGGGGCTTCACCCAGGCTTCGGCGAGGAAGGCCGTTATCACGAAGAAGATGCATTTCATCCCATTTCATCGGCTAAAAAAGGACATCTCACCTTTGCACTCGTAGGTAATCAGAACTGCGGAAAGACTACACTTTTCAACCAGCTGACAGGCAGCAGACAGCACGTTGGCAACTTCCCCGGTGTGACAATCGAGCGCAAAGACGGCAACATAAAAGGCTTCCCCGAAGCAACCGTCATCGACCTCCCCGGCATCTACAGCCTCAGCCCCTACACGAGCGAGGAGGTGATAAGCCGCCGCTTCATACTGGAAGACAATCCCAGCGGCATCATCAACATCGTCGATGCAACAAACATAGAGCGCAATCTCTATCTGACCATACAACTGATGGAACTCGATGTCCCCATTGTCCTTGCCCTCAACATGATGGACGAAGTGAGAAACAATGGCGGAACAGTACACATCAACCAGATGGAAGAAATGCTCGGCATACCCGTTGTCCCCATCAGTGCCATGAAAAACGAAGGAGTGGACGAGGTCGTGAGGCACGCCATTCACGTGGCACGCTACCAGGAAGGACCGGCTCGGCGAGACTTCTGCTGCCCCACAGAACACGGAGGAGCAGTGCATCGCTGCATGCATGCCATCATGCACTTCATCGAAGACCACGCCCATGCAGCCCATCTCCCCGTTCGCTTTGCCGCCAGCAAACTGATAGAAGGCGACAAATACGTAACCGAAGCACTCCGCCTGACACAGAACGAACAGGAAACCATCGAACACATCATCTGCCAAATGGAGGAGGAAAGAGGCCTCGACCGCCGTGCCGCCATCGCAGACATGCGCTTCCGATACATACTCAAAGTGTGCCGTCAGGCAGTTGTCCACCCCGAAGAAAACAAAGAACAACGCCGCAGCCGCCGCATCGACAAGGTGCTGACAGGACGATACACAGCCATACCGTCCTTCCTGCTCATCATGGCGACAGTCTTCTACCTCACCTTCAACGTCGTAGGCGCATGGCTGCAAGACCTTTTCCAAGAGGGAATAGACCGATTCACCGAACTGACCGATGCCCTACTGACGCAGTGGAACATCGCACCACCCATACATTCGCTCATCATCGACGGCGTCTATTCGGGCGTAGGCACAGTGCTTGTCTTCATGCCCCTCATCGTCTGTCTGTTCTTTTTCCTTAGTATGCTCGAGGATACGGGCTACATGGCACGCATCGCCTTCGTGATGGACAGGCTGCTCAGGCTGTTGGGACTCTCCGGCCGAAGCATCGTGCCACTGCTCGTCGGCTTGGGTTGTTCCGTTCCGGCCGTTATGGCAAGCCGCACACTCCCCAGCGAACGCGACCGCAAACTCACGGTATTGCTGATACCCTTCATGTCCTGTACAGCCAAGATTCCCATCTATGCCTTCTTCTCTGCCGCTTTCTTCCCGAAGCATGCGGCGTGGGTGATGATGTCGCTCTACGTGATAGGCATCGTGATGGGTATTGTTCTGGCACTTGTCCTGAAGTGGACATGGTTCAAAGGCGAAGCAGTACCTTTCGTCATGGAACTGCCAAACTACCGTATGCCGGTGCTGAAAAATGTGTGGCAATTGCTGTGGGAGAAGTCCAAAGGCTTCCTCACCCAGGCCTTTACGGTCATCTTCTTTGCCACCATCGTCATCTGGCTTCTGCAGACATTCGATATCCATTTGCGAATGGTGCCTGCCGAGGAGGCTTCCCGAAGCATGCTTGCACAGATTTCAAGCCTCGTTGTTCCCGTCTTCGAGCCATTGGGTTGTGGCGACTGGCGAGTTGTGACATCGCTGGTAAGCGGCCTTTTGGCAAAGGAAGTGGTGGTGAGTACGCTGAGCACACTCTTTGCCGGAGTGGCAATAACAGAAGTCTTTACGCCCGGCGTGGCCTATTCTCTTCTCGTTTTCTGCCTGCTCTATACACCCTGCATGGCTGCGATGGCAACCATCCGGCGTGAGCTTGGCACCCGTTGGATGTTTATCATCATGTTCGGGCAGTGTTGCATTGCGTGGCTGGTAGCATTCTTTGTTCACACAATAATATCAATGTTATGAATATACAAAGCATCATACTTTTGGCAGCAGTGCTGGCCTTTGCAGCCTTCTCGCTGTACCGTTACCTTCGCAGGGGCGGCAAGTGCAGTCGTTGCAGCGGTTGTTGCAGCGAAGAATGTTCTGGTTGCAGCCAGAGATAGTAGAATCTGTAAGTTTGGAGTGTTATGGCTATTTTCAATTCAATCACCGATCTCATAGGCAACACACCATTGGTTCGCCTCGATACCTTTGCACGCAAACGCAACCTGAAGGCAAACATCATTGCCAAGGTGGAGTTCTTCAATCCCGGAGGCAGCGTTAAGGATCGTGTGGCTTTGAGTATGATACTCGATGCCGAAGAGAAGGGCATCCTGAAGAAGGGTGGCACCATCATAGAGCCAACCAGTGGCAATACGGGTGTTGGCCTGTCGCTTGTCGGTGCTGTGCGTGGCTATAAAGTCATCTTGACCATGCCCGACACGATGAGCATCGAGCGCAGAAAACTGGCACAGGCTTATGGCACGGAGATTGTTCTCACACCAGGCGACGAAGGAATGGAGGGGGCAATCCGTAAGGCAGAAGAGTTGTACAACAGCACACCCGGAGCCGTCATCCTGCAACAGTTCGACAACCCAGCCAATCCTGCCGCTCATGTCCAGACGACAGGCGAGGAGATATGGCAGGACAGCGATGGCAAGGTGGATGTCTTCGTGGCAGGAGTGGGTACGGGTGGCACTGTGTCTGGCGTTGCCAAGGCACTGAAGGCGCACAATCCGAACATTCATGTTGTGGCAGTAGAACCAGCCGAGAGTGCCGTCTTGTCTGGCAAGTCGGCTGCACCTCATCAAATACAAGGCATAGGCGCCAACTTTGTTCCGAAGAATTTCTGTTCTGAATATGTCGATGAGGTGTTGCCTGTCAGCAGCGACGACGCTTTTGTTGCAGCGAGAGCCATTGCCAGAGAAGAAGGCATCTTCGTAGGCATCTCTTCCGGTGCGGCATTGCATGCAGCCGAAGTCATAGCCGACCGTCTGGAGTTCGAAGGCAAGAACATCGTCGTTCTTCTGCCCGATACGGGCGAACGCTACCTCTCTACGGCTTTGCTGCAGGAGTGAGAATTAGGACAAGATTATACATATTATAATATATACTGCACCATGAAATCGACATTTATTGCACTTCTTCTCTTCTCAGCTCTGTTGCTTCGGGCGCAGGATGTTCGCAATACAGAGACGCGTCCGGGCGAGAAGACAACGTTCCAGACGGCAGGTCCGTGGAAGCCCGTCACCGATATCCGTTCCGACCTTGTTATGGTCTATGGAGCGAACGACAACCGACGTATGACCTTCCTTCAGCGTGTTGAGTCGTGGCGCAGGCGGGGTTATACCACCCACTTCATGACGGGCATTGCCTGGGGCGATTATCAGGACTACTTCACGGGCAAGTGGGATGGCAAGTGGCACCTCGACGAGGGACAGAAGACGATGCATGGCGACACCATTTGGCACGGACGAATGGTGCCTTATATTGTCCCCACCCGAAACTATCTGACATACTTCAAGGAGCGTCACATCAAGCCGGTCATCGATGCCGGCATTGATGCTATTTTCCTCGAAGAACCTGAGTTCTGGGCCCGTGCAGGATATAGCGAGGCCTTCAAGCGCGAGTGGCAAGATTATTACGGATTCCCATGGCGACCTCAGCACGAAAGTGCCGAGAACACCTATCTCTCCAACAAACTCAAGTATCATCTCTACTACAGGGCTTTGGACGAGGCTTTTTCTTATGCCAAACAATACGGACGCGAGAAGGGCATGGATGTGCGTTGTTACGTCCCCACCCATTCGTTGCTCAACTACTCGCAGTGGCAGATTGTCTCGCCCGAAGCATCGTTGGCCTCCCTGGAGAGTTGTGACGGATACATTGCTCAGGTCTGGACGGGCACCTCTCGCGAGCCCAACTACTTCAACGGCAGAGCCAAGGAGCGAGTCTTCGAGACGGCATTCCTGGAGTATGGCTGTATGGAGTCCATGACACGCCCCACCGGACGAAAGATGTTCTTCCTGACCGACCCCA
>JAEIGA010015908.1_pt1 | contig 11452 bp, 7 predicted proteins | sample 9270691 | NCBI WGS metagenome assembly JAEIGA01 (sample SAMN17057246, study PRJNA624740) | gut metagenome | biome: biome; isolation source: fecal sample | host: Bos grunniens | place: China: Xizang | collected 2019
ATCTTGCAATCCGGCACGACTACGACGTACAGCATTTGCTACTGCCGATATAGCCTCCTGCTGACCAATAACACGCTTATGCAGTTCCTCTTCCAAATGGAGCAGTTTCTCTCTTTCACTCTGCAACATCTTACCAACAGGAATACCTGTCCATTTAGAAACCACTTCTGCTATATCATCGGCTGTTACCTCTTCTTTTATAAGAGCTACGCCATCTCTATGACGCATGAGTTCATCATGAGTTGCAGTAATTTTCTCTTCCAACTGCTTAATTTTTCCATATCTGATTTCAGCCACCTTACCATAATCGCCCTCACGTTCGGCATTGTCGGCTTCTACCTTCAGCTGTTCTATATACTGCTTATCTTGCTGCATAGATGACAACAAACTCTTTTCAGACTCCCATTTTTCACGTAGTTCAGTTTCCTGCTTGTGCAGCTGGTCTATCTGCGAATTGAGTTCTTTCAGTTTAACATCATCTTTTTCGCGCTTGATTGCTGCACGTTCTATCTCCAACTGACGTAAACGACGTGTGGTTTCATCAAGTTCTTCAGGCACAGAGTCTCGCTCCATGCGCAACTTTGCAGCCGCTTCATCCATCAGGTCTATGGCCTTATCCGGCAAGAAACGTTCTGTAATATATCTGGATGACAGTTCCACCGCTGCAATTATTGCTTCATCCATAATACGTACCTTATGATGGCTTTCATAACGCTCTTTTATTCCACGCAAGATAGATATTGAACTCATTTCATCCGGTTCATCTACCATTACCATTTGGAAACGACGTTCAAGTGCCTTATCTCTTTCAAAATACTTCTGATATTCATTAAGTGTAGTAGCACCTACGGCACGCAATTCACCACGCGCCAATGCCGGCTTAAGAATATTAGCAGCATCCATTGCACCTTCTCCTGCACCTGCGCCAACCAATGTATGGATTTCATCTATAAAGAGAATAAAATCTCCATTTGACTGTATCACCTCATTTATTACACCTTTCAGACGCTCTTCAAATTCACCTTTATATTTAGCACCTGCTACAAGCGCACCCATATCGAGCGAATATAGAGTTTTTCGCTTTAGATTTTCCGGTACATCACCACGTTGAATACGCTGTGCCAGTCCCTCTACAATAGCAGTTTTACCTGTTCCGGGTTCACCTATTAATATAGGATTGTTCTTAGTTCTTCTACTTAATATCTGTAGTACACGTCTTATCTCGTCATCGCGTCCTATAACAGGATCCAGTTTTGCCTGTTTAGCCCTCTCGTTCAGATTTATTGCAAACCTTTCAAGAAATTCTCTGTTCTCATTTCTATTATTCATAGCTTCTCACTTTAAAATTGTCCTCAACCATACAACTTCAAAAGAGAAACCAATATAAAATTTATGCCATATTGTCGTATAAACCAGCATGTTAACTGACATTTTGACAATATCCGTTCCATTGATTATTTTTTCAGCGAGTCACTCCAGGTTTGCAAGCGTTCGTACTCCTCTTTGGTCAATCGCATAAACGAACCGTGTTGTGGAGCACTAACCCCCTGTATATTTTGAGGCGAATGAAAATTCCGTATATATTGATCCGCTTTACATATACGGTAGTTACGTGGCCAACTACTATATTCTATATATGCAACACACCAAGTACTATCACCTATTAACTGAAAAGCAGATGCACCTTCACACTTCTTATTTCCTTCAAAATCCACATAGTCGTCTGCTACCGGCTCCGGCCAAGGGCCTAACAATGTTTCTGATTTTGTTGTAAATATCCCCGGAGTTCCACCCTCTTTCTTTATCATCATATGAAAAGAGTTGTCGGCCGGAACATAATTTATATCTGCATCAATTGTTGCATAACCCCAATCAAACAACAGCTGTGGCTTAGTTAATTGTGTAAATGTTTCGTCCGCGTAAGAATAGTACATTCTATCATACTTTTCCTCTGCACGATTCAACATAGAGAAATATATCATATAACCTCCCTTTTTTCCATCAGCCCAAACATAATTTTCATCCCAGATTATCTGCGGAGCCCACACACGGTTTATTGTGCTCCAATCATCATACACATCCTTAGAATCAGGGTTGGAAAATATCGAACTCCCCTTACGGAAATCAAAAGTAACAGACTCCCAATGAATCATATCATCACTAACAAGTAGGTCAATACCATAATTTTCCCATTCAGAAGCTTTTCCCAATTCTCTAAAACTACTTACACGCATATCTGTTGTCACCATAAGATAGCCCTTTCCATCATGCCTGCGACAGATATAAGCATCACGTTGACCTCTTTCTATTCGTGCATGTTCTTTTACATCCATAACAGGATTACCGTCTATCAAATCGTGAAAATGTATCCCATCGCGACTTAGCGCATACGCAGTCCATTCACCGTTACCGCTCATATGACAATACAAATAACCATAATCACCGGTCTGATAGTTTCCGGGATGATGCTTTGTGTACCATTTAGGATACTTATCAAGCACTTTCTGTGTATTATTATTAATCCACGAATAACCATTACGACGTTCATGACTAATATCTTCATAGTTATCATATCTTTTACCATCACGATCGGCAAAATATGGTCTTTCTGTTTCCAGATCATAATAACGTGCCCATAACGGTTTAGCATTCTTGTCCGGTACTAATCTACGATCCGACATACCCCACTCATTTATATACGTTTCATGCCTATATCCATAAATAGCGTGGTTACGTAACCACTCCACTGCACCTTCTATTGCTACTTTCAATTCATCAGATGGATTTTCAATTTCCATAAGCAATTCCAACACTTTTGGTATTTCACCACAACCGGTAAATGATGGAAACTCATAGATACGCGCACCCACCGGCTCTAAAGTTTCATAATGGTGCTGCTGACACCAAACTGTTGGTTTGCCATCTCTCTTTATCTGACAACCCAAGACACAATCCACAGCCTTTTCAAAAGCATCTTGAGCACGCTTCAAATCGGCCTTACGCAACTTCAATGCATCATACGGAGCTTTATTTCCTGCTGCTATATCACGCATCATACGCATTATATTTGTCATTACGTCGTCATTAAAGGTAATATGTACAGAATAGTCATAACTCCCATCCTCCCTTATTTTCAAAGGATAATATTGAGGCCAACCGCCATTGTCGTATTGCGCTTCAAGCATATATTCAAAACCCTTCAAAAACGCTTTACGATAAATCTTTTTACCGGTAGCCTTATACATTTTTGACAAAAACTGAAGTTCCTGTATTGTAGCACTGTTATCAAACGTAGAACCTATTCCGCTTTTACTTTGTATCTGTTGACGCACAGAAGCACGTTCATAAGCTTTCATCCCAATCTCCGGCCAATGCCAATTCTGATTCTTTGCCCAGCCACCGCTTGGGAACTGATATGCCAATACACTATCGGCCACCATTTCAGCCTCCTGTGTAGCATACCAATCGTCCGGCATATTACGCACTATATTTTTCAATTCCACATTTTCCACTCCATTTACTGCGGCAAATCCTTGAAAGCAGGCTATAAAAAAGAAGACTGCAACACTAACTCTCTTTATCATATTGTTAATTTTAATACGAAGATAGTAAATTGGTATTAAATTCAGAAATCTGCCAAGAAAACCGCAGTATTCATTTTACACTTCATATTTTATTATTTTCAAGCAATCTTTAAACCAAATACATATTTTCACACCCATATCAATCAACAACTTAAAAGCTATTATAATTGCCATCAAACAACTAATTGAAAAAAAAGAGAAAAAAATTTGGATGATATTGAATTTTACACCTACATTTGCAATATCAAAATGATATCACTTTAATACATTTATAAATTATGGAAAAGAATTTGAACACAGAGTACAAAGGTTTTAAAGCTAATGGCTTTTTTATGCTTTTTGTTTCACTTGCAATTATTGCAGGCAGCATTTGGGGAATTATCTATTCTGCTAACCTGAATTCAACATTAATGGTTATAGGTAGCATAATAGGAGTTATTATTGGTTCCGTTATGCTTTGCGGACTGATGGTGATTGAACCAAATCAGGCAAGAGTAATGGTATTCTTTGGAAAATACCGTGGAAATTTGCTTGACGAAGGTTTCTGGTGGGTAAATCCTTTTATGAGCGTAAAAAAGATTTCGCTACGCGCCCGCAACCTTAATGCCGATCCAATAAAGGTTAATGACAAAATGGGCAATCCTATTATGATTGGATTGGTGCTGGTATGGAAAGTAAAGGCTAACGAAATATATAAAGCCATTTTCAATATAGACGCACCAAAGCAGGTTATAACCACCACAACCGATGCCAACAAACAGGTAAACATAAATGCAGCAATGAGCGATACCCGCATGGATGCATTAGCAAACTTTGTTGCTGTCCAGAGCGATGCAGCACTGCGTCAGGTAGCAGGTAACTATGCATACGACAACAATGCAGCCATTGAAGGAGAACTAACCCTGCGTTCCAATGCAGATGAAATTAATGACGAACTTGAACAGAAATTGGCAGAGCGTCTTAAAATGGCCGGAATAGAGGTAGTTGAAGCACGTATCAACTATTTGGCATACGCACCTGAAATTGCTGCTGTGATGCTGCGTCGCCAGCAGGCAGATGCTATAATATCAGCGCGTGAAAAGATAGTAGAGGGCGCTGTGTCAATGGTAAAAATGGCAATAGACCAACTGTCAGAAAAAGAGATTGTTGAACTTGACGAAGAGCGCAAAGCTGCTATGGTCAGCAATTTATTGGTAGTTTTATGTTCTGACGAATCTGCTCAGCCTGTAGTTAATGCAGGAACATTGCATCATTAATAAATAAAGTATATCTTTGCAGTATGCCAAAGGAGCAAAATAAGAGTTTTGTACTGCGTATTGACGCACAGACAATGGAGGCTGTTGAGAAATGGGCGGAAGATGAATTCCGCTCTACCAACGGTCAGCTCCAGTGGATTATAGCAGAAGCTCTCCACAAGAGTGGTCGTCTAAAGAAAGAGAAGAAAAAGTAATTATAACCAAGCGAACCAACTATCAACCAAATGTGCATGAAAAGGATTACAAAATCCATTATGACAATTATCGCAGCCTTCACAATAACAGGTTGCAACAACATTTCGGAAGAGTTTATTAGGATATCACCAAGTACAAACATAGGTAAGTTTATTGAAAACAACAATCCTATATCGCCTGTGGTATTCTGTGCCGACCCTACCGGTGTGGAATACGAAGGACGTTTATACATATATGGTACAAACGATCATCAACAGTATTTTAACGCTAAAGAAAATGGTTACGAAAAAATTAAATCTTTAGTATGTTTTTCTACCGAAGACATGGCAAACTGGACATACCACGGAATAATAGACATAGAAGAGAAATCGCCATGGATAGTTAATTCATGGGCACCTTCAATAGTTAGCAGAATAGAAGAAGATGGAGAGACTCACTTCTACATGTACTATTCCAATAGCGGATGCGGAGTGGGTATTATTACTGCCACGCACCCGTTAGGTCCATGGATAGACGCAAAAGGCAGTCCATTGGTATATCAAGGAATGCCTGAGATTGGTGACTGCCCCAACCCATTCGACCCCGGAGTATGTATAGACGAACACGGCGTGGGATATGTAGCCTTTGGAGCCGGTACAGCAAAACACGGAACCGCCGAAATGCCAGGTGTATCGCGTATAGCACGTTTGAACAGCGATATGATAAGTTGTGACACTATAATAGAGGTTTACACCCCGTACATATTCGAAGCCCACGAAATAAACTACTTCAATGGCGTGTATCTATATACCTATAACAACAACTGGCTGCCCAGAAACAAAGAGACATGGAATTATCCTGGTTACGATGTACCAATGATATGCAGCATGGCTTATATGACATCAAAAACACCGATGGAAACAGACAGTTGGGAATATAAAGGTGACTATTTTCCAAACCCTGGCGATTTAGGGATGCGTCATAGCAACAACCACACCCATTTTATGAAGTATAAAGGCGAATACTACATTCTCTACCACACCCTGAACTTGCAAGACAATCTCAACATAAAGGGTGGATTCCGCAGCATGGCTGTAGAAAAATTCAATTTCGACGAAGAGAAAATTGAAATAAAGATGACACGAGGTACACATCGTGGAGTTGATGCAATAGAACCATTCAACCCGTTTAACACCACAAGTGGAACAACCATGTCGCATGGTGCAGATATTTGGTTTGAAAATGACAAACAACCCGATTCCATCACTGTTTACAGCAAGAACAGAGGAGCTTGGATAGGTTTGACCAATGTTGATTTTGGCAAAAAAGCATCATCAATAACAGCCACAGTCGATGGCTATGGCTATATAGAAGTAAGAGTTGATTCCATAGATGGAGAAACAATAGCCTACATTGAAGCTACAGGAGAAAAAGAGTGTGTACGCACCAGATTAAGCAATAGGATTTCCGGAATAAACAAACTATTCTTTGTTTTCTCCGACAACAATATAAAACTAATAGATTGGCGATTCAAATAACACAATAGGCAATATGAAAGCAAAATTATTAACAATCACAACTACGTTAGCAGTAATATTAAGTTCCTGCGGATTAGAGCAACAGAAGAGCAACGCATCACTACACCAAGAGTATGCAGACGCATTCAAAATAGGATGCGCAATCAATCACAGCATTGCCAGCGGCAGAGATAGTGTGGCCAACGCACTTGTTTTACACCATTTCAACGCAATTTCTCCGGAAAACGAGCTGAAAGCAGAGACCATACATCCACGTCCCGGAGTTTGGAATTTTGGTCCGGCGGACAGATATGTAGAGTTTGGCCAAAAGCACAATATGCACATTTTAGGACATACATTGGTATGGCACAACCAAACACCGGATTTCTTCTTTAAGAATGAAGACGGAACTGCAAAGAGCAAAGAAGAGATGACCGAAGTAATGCGTGAATATATTGAAAAGGTGGTAACACGCTACAACGGCAAAATAGACGCCTGGGATGTAGTAAATGAAATTATAGATAACGATGGTTCATACCGTCCAACCACTTGGGTAAACAGTTTTGGTGGCGATGGCGATGCTGTTGTACTTAACGCATTCAAATTTGCAGAGCAATATGCACCCGGTACAGAACTATATTACAATGATTTCAATGCATGGCGTCCTGAAAAACGAGACGGAATAGCCCGCATGGTACGAATGTTACAGAAAAACGGCGTACGCATAGACGGTGTAGGTATCCAAGCGCATTGGGGACTGAATTTCCCTAAAAACGAATACATCATTGCAGCCATAGACACATTTGCTGCCCTTGGAGTTAAGGTTATGATAACCGAAATGGATATTGACGTACTTCCACTTACCAAAGAGGGACAAATAATTGGAAAGGCCATGCAAGAACCACAGTTCCAGTTAGAAGAATTTGAGATTTTCTTTGACCCATACAAAGATGGACTGCCTGCAGATGTTCAAACAGAACTTACAGCACGTTACAAAGAACTACTGCAAATATTCTACGACAAACGCGATAAGATAGACAGGGTTACGTTCTGGGGATTACACGATAGTATGTCCTGGAAAAACGACTACCCTATCCCACGCAGAACAAACTATCCGTTGCTATTTAACAGAGACTTAACACCAAAACCTGCAGTTGAAGCAATTCTCTCTATTCCAGATTGAGTTCTTCGGCAATAAATGCAGAAGTATAGCCCACCCCGGATGCAGCCACCTGTTCCGGGGTGCCTTGTATAAGTAGCTGACCGCCACCACGTCCGCCCTCCGGACCCATATCTATAACCCAATCGGCCTGTTTTATTACATCCAGATTATGTTCTATAACCACTACAGTATTACCTTGATCTACAAGCCTGTTAAGAACCTTCATCAAAACACGAATATCTTCAAAATGCAGTCCTGTTGTGGGTTCATCAAGTATATACAAGGTTTTACCCGTATCGCGTTTTGCAAGTTCTGTAGCCAACTTAACACGCTGACTTTCGCCACCTGAAATAGTAGTGGATGGTTGCCCCAATTTAAGATAGCCCAATCCAACATCTTGCAAAACCTTGATTTTATTCAATATAACCGGAATATTTTCAAAAAATTCCACTGCCATATTGATAGTCATATCAAGCACATCTGCAATAGATTTCCCTTTATATCGTACTTCTAAAGTCTCTCTGTTATATCGTTTGCCATGACAAACTTCGCAAGGCACCATAACATCGGGTAAGAAGTTCATTTCTATGGTCTTATATCCATTACCCGAACAGGTTTCGCAGCGTCCACCCTTTACGTTAAAGGAGAAACGTCCTGCCTTATAAGCTCTAATCTTAGATTCCGGTAGTTCAACAAACAGGTTACGAATATCACTAAACACACCTGTGTATGTTGCCGGATTCGATCGCGGAGTACGTCCTAACGGAGATTGATCTACATCAATTATCTTATCTATATTTTCAATACCCTCTATACTTTCGTATGGCAGAGGTTCCTTTAATGAACGATAAAAATGTTTGGATAATATTGGCTGCAGAGTCTCTTTTATAAGCGATGATTTACCACTGCCGGAGACACCTGTTACACATATCAATTTTCCCAAAGGCAGATCTAAATCTACGTTTTTAAGATTATTGCCTGTACAACCTTTTAGCTTGATACTCTGCCCATTACCCAAACGACGCACCATATTCTCCGGAGCTGTATTCAGCATTCCATTCAGATATTGAGCAGTAAGTGTCTGCTCTTTCAGCATCTGTTGCGGAGTTCCGGAAAAGACCACCTTACCTCCTTTTCTGCCGGCCAAAGGTCCCATATCCACTACCCAATCGGCTGCCAGCATCATATCTTTATCGTGTTCCACCACAATAACAGAATTTCCTATATCGCGTAACGTCTTAAGAGAATCTATAAGACGGCGATTATCGCGTTGATGCAGTCCAATACTTGGTTCATCAAGAATATACAATACATTAACCAGCTTTGAACCTATCTGGGTAGCCAAACGAATACGCTGCTCTTCTCCGCCGGAAAGCGATTCCGAAGGACGATTAAGCGACAGATACTCCAACCCCACATCCAGCATAAATTTCAATCTGGCACGAATTTCCTTGAGTATCTCAACCGCTATAGCACGTTGTTTATCTGTCAGAACATTCTCTACTGCAAGAGTCCATTCATACAGTTCCGATATATCCATTGTAGCTAACTGATGAATATTTTTATCGCCTAAACGATAATGCAGTGACTCTTTATTCAGTCTGGCACCACCACATTCGGGACAGACCTTTGTAACAGCAAACTGATCTACCCATTTCTGTTCCGCTGCAGTTATATCTTTCTGCTCCTGTAATGAACGTACATATTTGGAAATACCCTCGTATTCCATAAAGACAGCATCCTCTTCACTGTTGATTCCTGTAATCTGCACTTTAATGCGCTCTTCGGAACCATTCATAAGTTCATCTATAACATCTTCTGTAAGTTCGCTTACAGGTGTATCTAAAGTAAAATCATACTTTTGCAACAGAGCTGTTATCTGCCTGAATATAAGTGTATTCTTATATGGTCCCAATGGTGCAATTGCCCCCTTGCGCACAGAGAGTGTTTTATCTGGAAACACTTTGTCTTCATCTACTAAAGATACATACCCCAATCCCTTACACTTATGGCAATACCCGTGCGGTGAATTGAAAGAGAAATTATGCGACGCCGGTTCTTTGTATGAAAGTCCTGTATCGGGACACATCAACTGACGGCTGTAGTGACGCACCACGCCCTGTTGTTGCAGTCCCGGAATACCATTTGGATCGTTAGGCATAGAGAGTATCATCATCTGACCATCGCCCTGTTTCATAGCCAGACGCACACTCTCCACAAGACGCTGATGATATTTTTCATTCACTACAAGTTTCTCTATCACCACCTCAATGCTATGATTAACATAACGGTCTAATTTCATGCCAACCTTAACTTCGCGCAGTTCTCCATCAACACGAACATTCAAATAGCCCTTTCTTCTGATACTTTCAAACAGTTCTGCATAGTGTCCCTTACGGTTCTTTACCAAAGGGGCCAATATGTATATACGCTGTCCATCATACTCTTTATGTATAAGTTCCAGAATCTGATCTTCTGTAAACTTTACCATTGGCTTACCTGTAATATATGAATAGGCAGTTCCTGCACGTGCAAAGAGCAGACGCAGATAGTCATAAACCTCTGTTGTAGTGCCTACTGTGGAACGAGGATTTCTGTTGGTTGTCTTCTGTTCTATGGATATTACCGGGCTTAAACCTGTAATATTATCAACTTCGGGGCGCTGCAGGTTTCCCAAAAAATTACGCGCGTATGCAGAGAATGTCTCCAGATATCTGCGTTGGCCTTCAGCAAATATAGTATCGAATGCCAAAGAAGATTTACCGCTACCACTCAATCCTGTAATTACGGTAAGAGATTTTGAAGGAATCTCTACAGAGACATTCTTCAAATTATTGGCTCTTGCTCCTACTACACATATCTTATCCGATTCCATATCAGTCTCCTACTCCTAACAATACGTTTATATCTGAACGGCGCGTATATTTCTTTCCGCCGGCACCTATTGCATCTATACGAATGTAATAAGTTCCGTTACCAACAGTCTCACCTTTATGAGTGCCATCCCAACAGATATAGTACCCGCCATCTACATCGCCTTCGTACTGTAATGACTTTTCATCACCGGAAACAATTAATTGCCCCCAACGATTAAAAATTGACATTTTGAAGCTCACTATAGAGTGTACCTCTACCTTAAACAGATCATTTATGCCGTCATTATTTGGAGAAAACGCATTTGGTACTCGCAATTCCGAATTATCTATCTGGAATGTTATAGACGACTGTTCTTCGCCGGGAATAGTAGTTTCACTTCCCTGCTCTCTGTAAGAATATGCAAAGTGTACAGTAAATGTACCATAGTCATTGAAGATATATTCTGTTTCCAAGTTTTGTCTTTTAAGATAGACTTCTGTTTTCTGTTTGCCGTCCTGCATAAAACTTCTGTCAACTCGCCATTCTGCAAAAACCGTTGAGCCATCGGACACATCCGATACTCCGGCATTAAATGCCACTTGAAGTGGTGCTTCGTACGAATCAGTTCCGGCATCACCCACATAAAGTGTATCAATCTCCGCACTTATATCCTGCAACACCACAAATGGTCTTACCAATGGCATTTGAGCCACGGAGTGCATAGACAAAAGACAAAAAACAAGTATATATACTACCCTCATTGTTCCTAATTTACATTCTATGGCAAATATAGACTTTTTTCGTCACATAAATATCAAGGATTCCACAAAGATAACCATAACACCGGCTAAATAACCTAAAAAGGCGTTGAGTGTAACATTCTTCATATACCACATAAAATCC
>JAEIGA010015909.1_pt1 | contig 11452 bp, 11 predicted proteins | sample 9270691 | NCBI WGS metagenome assembly JAEIGA01 (sample SAMN17057246, study PRJNA624740) | gut metagenome | biome: biome; isolation source: fecal sample | host: Bos grunniens | place: China: Xizang | collected 2019
TCTAGTATATTGGATAATAAAACTGTTTATTTTGATTCTGGTTTTGCGATTGAAAAAAATCTAACTAAAGAAGAACTTCCTGTTGGATTTTTTGTTTATTCTGCTTATCCAATAGAAATTTATGATGTATTCCTCCAAAAAGCAAAAGTAGGATATGATTATTCAAATACAATTCCTTTTGTTGGAATGGCTCCTAATGGCGGAAAATTTAATTTTTATGATAAAGCATTTGATTTTTCTGGTGCGTCAATGGTGTTTTCTTCCCAAAATTCCACATATTCTGTTTTGCCATTTATTGATGTTGGTTGTTTATATGCAGAAGACTACGGAACTCCTTCAAAACAACTTTGCGTTAAATTAAATGTTGCAGGAGAAGCTCTTACTATTTATAGAACAAAAGATGTTGTTGATTACATTATTCAATGTTCAACATTAAAAAATCCTTTTGGTTTATATGAATTTACTCAAAAAGCTGATTTAGTAACAAAATTACTTATGTTTGAAAACTCAAAGGACTTAATTCCAGAAAGTGCTTCAAAAGTAATTATGCCTTTAAAAACTGATCCAGGTCTTGTTTTAGGAAATAAAATGTCTAAATGGCGTACTCCTGAATATGAACTTTATGAATGGAATCGCTTTGAAGGTGTTTTATTTTTTGATACAAAAGATTATAAAGTTCAGCGTGATTTTTTTAGACGGTTGGCATTTTTTGTTGAAAAAGCAGGGTATAGAGGTCGTATTCTTTCTGATGAAGAATTAGGCGATATGCATGGTTATAACGCACATGATTATAGTGCAAAATCTTTGGCTGAATTTTTTACTAAAACAAAACAGGTTAATGTAAAACTTACAGAAAAAGAACATTTGCTAGAAGAAATATTAGTTCACAATGGTGTTATTGTTCCTGATGGAAATGGATACAAAGAAGGGCGTGGAGCTGTTATTTCTATTTCACAAGAATCTCAAGAATGGTTACGATATTCTTTTATTGCTCATGAAAGTTGGCACGGAATTTTCTTCTTGGATGAAGATTTTAGAAATACAACGGCAGCAATTTATTATACAATAGACCAAAAATCTCTTGATTTTATTGTAGGCTTTTGGAATTCACAACCAAATTTAAATTATGATCCTTCAGATTTGTATTTAATGCACAATGAATTTATGGCTTATATTATGCAACAACCATTAAGCCGCGTTGCTTCATATTTTGTTCATTTATCAAATCGTGGTTCAGTATTTACAGCAATGCCTGAATTGTCTGAATACATAAGAAACTCAAAAGGAATTACTTTTGAAGATGCAGCAAAAGTGTTTGATTCTTATGCCTTTGACAGATGGGGCTTAGCATGTGGGAGAGTTTCTTTAATTAGTAGGTAATTTTTTTCTAATTTCCATATTAAATAATTTTTCAGCTTTTACAGAAGTTGGAGGTCCATGTCCTGGCATTAGAATTGTGCTTTCTTGCTGGGACATTATTTTTTGTTCGATATTTGCTTTTAAAATATGTTCTGAATAACTACTGTTTGTGCTTCCTAATTGTCCTGCAGAAAGTGTATCACCTGTAAAAATTATGTTTCCGATTTTGTAAATCATTGAATCTGTTGTATGTCCAGGTAATGAAAAATATTTAATTGTAAAACCAGCGATTCTTAATTTTCCGTCACCAGTAATGATAGTTGAGTTTTGTTTTGAAATATCCCATTCTGCGCTGTAGATTTTTGGGGAATAAATTTTTCTTATTGTTTTTAGTCCATTTACATGGCTTTCGTGGTTGTGTGTGATTAAAACTGCAACTAGTTTGTAATTATTTCCTTCGATTTGTTCAATAATTCTTTCTGTAATTTGACCAGGATCAATAAGAATAACTTCATTTGTTTTTTCATTTACAACAATGTAACTATTTGAGAATCCATTTAAATTAAGATGAAAGTATACTTTCATTTTTAATTATCCTCACTGTTGATAGTTTTCTCAGAATCGTCATTAAAAAATAAAGCATCTTGATTTTTATCAAAAATAGCTTCTCTTGTATTTGACATTTTAAATGAAGTATTTTCTAATTCGGTGCTAGAAAAAATTGTCTTTTTTAAATTGCAATCTCTAAAAGATGTATTTATTAGTTTTGCTTTGATAAAGCGTGAATTGTATAAGTCTGATTTATCAAAAGATGATTGAAAAGATGTAATTCCATTAAAATTGTTTTGAACTAAATCGCTGTTTGTAAAAAGTGTATGTGAAAATTCACAACCAGCAAATGAAGAAAATTGAATATTTGATTTAATTAGATTGCAACCGTTGAAAACTGCAAAATCAAAAATACTCATTCTGCTTCTAAAATTTAATGATTGAAGATTTGTAAATGTACAATATGTAAAGTCACATCCGTAAAATTTTTTATCAGTTAAATCAATGTCTGTAAATGTCATTCCAACTGTGTTTAATCCAACAATTTTATCATGAGTTTTTATATAATTGTAAATTTCACTTTGAATTTTACTTGGATTTGGAATATGAGAAAGGCAATAATTTTTTTCATTTGTGATATTGCCATTTTCATCAAAAGTAGAAAGTGCTAAATTGTTGCAAGTGTGAACAAGACATTTATTTAACGAAAACATACCATAATGTTAAAGTATTGCTCTTATTTAGTCAAATGATTATTATTATATAAGTAAAATAATTCTACAAATAGGAACAAAATATGTGTTGGAAATGCGGAAAAGAAATCGATGTTTCAGTAAAAATTTTCAGAGATTCAGAATGTAGTTGTGGTGCAGATTTGCACAGTTGCAAAAACTGTAAATTTTATTCTCCAAATAGTCATTATGAATGTAAAGAAACTATAGAAGATTTTGTTTCCGATAAAGAATCAAGAAATTTTTGTGATTATTTTTCACCAATGCAATTTTTTTCACCATCAGACAAACAAGATAAAGCGCAAAAAGCAAAAGATGCCTTTAATAGTTTGTTTGGAGGAATTGTATGTCTGTAGATTTTGCTTTTCTTGATTCTGGAATAGGTGGAATTCCTTATTTATTATTCCTGCAGGAAAAACAGCAAAATGTAAATTGTATTTATTACGCCGATACAAAAAATTTTCCTTATGGACAAAAATCTTCAGAACAAATAATTGAAAATGCAGCAATCGCTACTCAAAAAATTATAGAAAAATGGAATCCAGGTGCAATCATTCTTGCATGTAATACAATTTCTGTAACTGCGTTGGAAGAATTACGAAAGCGTTTTCCTAATGTTCCTTTTGTGGGAACTGTTCCTGCAATAAAACCTGCTGCAATTATTTCAAAAACAAAAAAAATTGGTTTATTAGCAACTAATGCAACTGTAAATCATCCATATACAAAAAAATTGCAAAGTCAATTTGCTTTTGATTGTTCAATAATTTCAAGAGGTGACCCTGAATTAATTTCTTTTATTGAACATAAGTTTTTTCAAGCAACAGAAGAAGAACGCATGGAAGCTGTTAAGCCTGCTGTAAATTTCTTTAGGGATCAAAATTGTGATGTAATAGTTTTGGCGTGTACTCATTTTTTGAATATGGCTGATTATATACAAAAAGTTGCAGGCTCCCAAATAAAAGTAATAGATTCCCGGGAAGGCGTTGTAAAAAGAGCCTTAGCTGTTGGATTAAATAATTTAAATGATTTAGCTTCTAAAAATCAAAACAACCCTTTGCTTTTTGTTTCTGGTTTTACTCAATCAAACGATTTTAATACTTATTCAAATTTTTGCCAGAATATCGGTATAACATTTGGTGGCTATATCGACTAGTTTTCTCTAATACGCTATAATTTTGAATTATGGCTAAAATTCAGATGAAAAATAAAATCGCCGAACTTGATGGCGACGAAATGACTCGTGTTTTATGGCAGGTGATTAAGGATGAACTTCTTACACCTTATATTGATTTACAGACAGAATATTATGATTTAGGATTAAAAAATCGTGATGATTCTGATGATAAAATTACTTATGAAGCTGCTGCTGCAATTAAGCGTCTTGGTGTTGGTGTTAAATGTGCAACAATTACATCAAATGCAGCTCGTGTAAAAGAATACAACTTAAAACAGCTTACTCCAAGTCCAAATGGAATTATTCGTGCAGAACTTGATGGAACTGTATTCCGTACACCAATTTTTGTAAAAAATGTGCAAGGAACTGTTTCTTGCTGGAAAAAACCTATTATTCTTGGTCGCCATGCTTATGGTGATGTTTATAAAAACTGTGAAATTAAAACTCCTTGTGCAGGAAAAGCAGAACTTGTTTTTACAGGTGAAGATGGAACAGAAATCCGTAAAACAATTATGGATATGAAAGGCCCTGGAATTCTTCAAGGAATTCATAACTTAGACAATTCTATCGAAAGTTTTGCTCGTTGTTGTTTTACTTATGCTCTTGATCAAAAAGTTTCTGTTTGGTTTGGTGCAAAAGATACAATTAGTAAAACTTATGACGGAAACTTTAAGGCTATTTTCCAAGAAGTTTACGACAAAGAATTTAAAGCAAAATTTGAAGAAGCTGGAATCGAATATTTCTACACATTGATTGACGATTGTGTTGCTCGTATTATGAAAGACGAAGGCGGCTTAATGTGGGCTTGTAAAAATTATGATGGCGATGTAATGAGTGATATGGTTGCTTCTGCTTGTGGAAGTTTGGCTATGATGACAAGTGTTCTTGTTAGCCCAGATGGAAAATACGAATTTGAAGCAAGTCACGGAACTGTTCAAAAACATTATTATCGTTACCAGAAAGGTGAAAGAACTTCTACAAACCCAGTAGCATTAATTTTTGCTTGGACAGGTGCTTTAGCAAAACGCGGAGAACTTGATAATACTCCAGAACTTGTTGAATTTGCAAAAAAACTAGAAAAAGCTACATTAACAACTATTGAAGAAGGCGTTATGACAGGTGATATTGCTCGTATCGCAAATCCAAAAGCAACAAAAGTTGTTGATAGTTGGGAATTCATAAAAGAAATCAGAAGCAGATTATAGTTTTAATTTCTTTATATTAAAGAGAGCTGTTGATAAAAAATATCGATAGCTCTTTTTTTTTATTAATGACTGTGTTATATTTTTAATATGTTAGCAAAAAAAAATCCTGTACTTTATAAAAAACAGCCTGCAATTATAACTGATTTTGATGGTGATAAAATCTTAATAAAATACCAATCTGTTCCTGCAACTTCTACAGGAAAGCCAGCACAATATAATGAACAAAAAGTTAGAGATAAAGATATAATTTTACTTCACGATAAAGAAGTTTCTTCCTTAGAAAAGTTAATTTCTTTTGAAGATTCACTCATTCAAGACCAAATCAAAGAAACTTATGAATTATTAATTTCAGATGAAGAAACAAAAGATAAACCAGTTTTATTTTCCGATTTGGCAGATTTATTGCGTTCTTCATATACAAGTGATGAAACTTGGTTCATTTATAAAAATCTTTTAGCATCTTTAGAATTTTCACTAGACGAAAATTCCTTAAAAAATGGAATTATTCAGTTCATTCCTTGTTCACAAGAGGAAATAGAACTTCAACAAAAGAAACTTTACGAAAAAGAACATGAAGCTGAAATCAGAAATGAATTTTTAGCTAGATTAAAGCAAAAACAATTAAACTTACCTGATGATGCTAAATTTATGGTAGAAGTTGAAGCTTTTGCTTTAGGAAAAACAGATAAATCTAAAACTTTAGAAGCTGTGGGAATTTCTCAAACTGTAGAAAAAGCTCATAAACTTTTAATCGAAACAGGAATTTGGGATATAACTCGCAATCCGTATCCTTCTCGTTTTGGGCTTTCTGCTAATAGTGCTACAGAAGGTTTAGGAACTCCTCCAGAGGAAGAGCGTGTAAAAATTCCTACAATTGCTTATGCTATTGATAATGAATGGTCTACAGACCCTGATGATGCAATTTCTTGGGATGGAACATATTTGTGGGTTCATATTGCAGACCCAGCTTCTTATGTAACTCCTGATAGTAATATTGATAAAGTTGCAAGAAATAGGGGAACAACGCTATATATTCCAGAAGGCGCTTCTCGTATGCTTGCAGAAACAGCTTTGGAAGATTATGCATTAGGTTTAAAAGAAGAAAGTAACGCTTTATCATTCAGAATTAAACTTACAGAAGAAAATACAATTGAAGAATGTAATATTTTTAAAACAAAGATTAATGTAAAGCGATTAACATATAAAAAAGCAGATGAGCTTAAAGATTCTGAAGAATTAAAACCTTTTTTTGAAATTGCAAGAAAAAATATATTGCGTAGACAAAAATCAGGTTCTGTTCAGATTGATATGCCAGAAATTCATATTAGCGTTGATTCAGAAACAAAAAAAGTTGATATTCAGCCTTTGATTAGATATGAAGCAGATGCAATGATTTGTGAAATGATGCTTTTAGCTGGTGAAGGTGCTGCTTATTTTGCTTTTAAAAATAGAATTCCGTTTCCTTATGTAAGTCAAGAAGCACCAGATATTCCAAATAATATAGAAGAAGGTTTAGCTGGTCAGTTCAGATTGCTAAAATGTATGCACAAGCGAAGTGTTGGAATTACTCCTGCAATGCATTCTGGCTTGGGATTAGCTATGTATAGTCAAGTTACAAGCCCTTTGCGTAGATATGGTGATTTAGTTGCTCATGAACAAATTCGTTGTTTTTTAGATGGAAGACAATTACTTGATAAAGATGAAATGCTAGAGCGAATTAGTCAGGGTGATGCAGCTTCTATTGCTGCAAAAAAAGCTTCTAGATTCAGCGAAATACATTGGAAATTAATTTACTTGCTTCAAAATCCAGAGTGGACAGGTAATGCCATTTGTATAGAAAAAAAAGGAACTGATGGAATTTTTATGATTCCTTCTCTTGCTATGCAAACTTTAATAAAAGGCGTTGCTGATATTCAGTTAAATCAAGAAATAACTGTAAGAAGCGCTAATATTGATATTCCAACACAAGCTATAGATTTTATAAAAATTTAATATCATTAAAGAAATAAAATATTTATAATATTCTTGCGTATTTTCTCATAAAAGTGTATGTTATGACTTATGATAGTTATGAAATTCGGCGGTTCTTCAGTCGCCAACGCAGACAGAATTAAACATGTTGCTTCTATTATTAAAGCATATAAGGAAAAGCGTCCTGCTGTAGTTCTTTCAGCTATGGGTGATACAACTGATCACCTTCTTGAAGCTGCAGATCAAGCTGTATTGGGAAATGTAGATGTAAAAGGTGTTGCAAAACTTCACGAAGAAACAGCTGCAATTCTTGGTGTAGAAATTGAAACAATTAACGATTTGTTAGATGAATTAAAACAGTTGTTAACTGGTATTTCAATGTTAAAGGAACTTTCAAAACGTACTCGTGATTATCTTGTTTCTTTTGGCGAAAGAATGTCAGTTCGAATGATGGCTGCATATTTGAATAAAGAAGGTATTCCTGCAAAAGCTTATGATGCTTGGGATATTGGATTTATTAGTGATAGCAATTTTATGGCTGCTGAACTTCTTGATGAAGTTTGGACAAATATACCAAAATATCTTTCTTCTTATGCAGAAGGAACTGATGATTGTATTCCAATTGTTACTGGTTTTATTGCAAAAGACGAAAAAGGTAATATTACAACTTTAGGTCGTGGTGGAAGTGATTTATCTGCAACAATGATTGGTGCAGCAATGAAAGCAGAAGAAGTTCAGACATGGAAAGATGTTGATGGAATTCTTACTACAGACCCACGCGTTTGTAAAGATGCAAAACCTGTTCCTGAAGTTACTTATGAAGAAGCACAGGAATTGGCAATGTTTGGAGCACAAGTTCTTCATCCTCGTTCTATGTTGCCTGTAAGAAAAACAGGAACTCCTGTTCGTGTAAAAAATTCTTATAATATTGAAAGCCCTGGTTCTATTATTGTAGAACAACATTCTGGAAAAGTTCCTCCTGTTTGTGCTATTACATCTGTAAAACATGTAAGCATTTTTGATATTGTTTCTACAAGAATGTTAGGTGCATCAGGATTCTTAGCACATATTTTTAATCAATTCCTAAAATGGAATACAAGTATTGATGTAATTGCAACTTCTGAAGTTTCTGTTTCTTGTACAGTAAATTCTAAAAAAGATTTATCTGGCCTTGTTGCAGATTTAGCTCATGTTGCAGATGTAAAACTTCGCACAGGAAAAGCAATTGTAACAATTATTTGTGATGCAACTCATTCTAGTGCTATTCTTGCTTCTGGATTTGAAGCTTTAGCAGAAGAAGGCATCAATGTTCAAATGATAAGCCAAGGTGCTTCTAAAGTAAATATTTCTGTTTTAGTAAATGAAGATGAAGCAGATAAAACTGTTCAGATTTTACACAAAGCATATTTTGCTTAATTTTTAGTGAGGAAATTTATGAAGATTGCATTAGTTGGTTTTGGTAAAATGGGACACATGATTAAAACTTGTGCTGAACAGTGTGGTCATGAAGTTGTTGCAACTATTGATCCTATTGCACAAGATGCAAGTGTTGTAGTTCCTGCTGGCGATAGTGAAGCTGTTGCTCGTGCTGTAAAATCTAGTGGAGCAGAGGGAATTATTGAATTTAGTCATCCTTCTGCTGTTATGGCAAATATCCATGCATTACTTCCTTTAGGTATTCCTCTTGTTGTTGGAACTACTGGTTGGAATGATAAAGTTGCTGAAGTTGAAAAATTAGCTAGCGACTGTGGTGGCGTAATTATGACTTCTTCAAATTTTTCTATTGGTGTAAATATGTTTTACAAAATAGTTGAAGAAGCAGTAAAAATTATGCAGCCATTTACCGAATACGATATTTCTACTTGGGAAATGCATCATAATCAAAAAGTAGACAGCCCATCTGGAACAGCTATTGAAATTGCAAAACGCATTTTAGAAAATGATAGCAGAAAAACAGAAATGGTAGTTGATGCTTTCCACGAACGACCAAAAGCAAATGAACTTCATGTATCATCTACAAGAGGTGGTTGTGTTCCAGGTACACATACTGTGTTTATTGATAGTGCCGCTGATACAATTGAATTAACACATCGTGCAAGAAGTCGTGAAGGCTTTGCAATGGGTTCTGTTCATGCGTTAGAAAGACTTGCAAACGGAATAAAAACTGGTTCTTTAGTGCGTGGTAAGCTCTACGGAATGAAAGATTTGTTCTAAAATAAAAAAGGGGATGACCTATAAGTTCTGTCATGCTGAACTAGTTTCAGCATCTACACTATATTTAGTGATAAGATTCCGAATCGAGTTCGGAATGACGCTTTGATACTTATTAGGCAGCCCCTTTTTTTCTAATAAATTGATTAGAAATTAATTAATCTTAAGATTTTTCCTTTGAAAAGCATAAGGATAATGTCAAGAATCCAAATAAGATTCCAACCAAGTAATAAGCGAAGGATACCAGCAACGATTTTTCCTTCCTTAAAGCGTGTTATAAATCCAAAAAGCCATGATGTGATAGGGATGATTGCAAAAATAATACTAATTAATCTTCCCATTCCAAAGTAGTCTTTTCCTTTTTTTGCCATAACAAAAAACCTCCATAAAATATAATAATATTTTACATTGATTATTTGATTTGTCAATCTTTCTTTATAATTTTACAAATATCATTCTATATGATAGAATATGTAGAAATGTCCTATAATATAGAATTACAGATAGCAGCTTTTTTATTTACTACAATTTTAGGTATTGTATTTTTTTCAAAACCACGATGGCGTTGTATTCAAAATTCTATTTTTAGAGTTTTATTAATCCTTACCTGGATAGAACTTATTTTTGATTTTGTAAGTGTTATTACTTTGTACCATAGAGATAAAATTCCTTTTATTACCGAGTTCTTTTGTAAAGGTTATTTAATATTGATGTTCCTGTGGACATTTACAATTGTTATGTATATTATTTCCAACACATTGCATGAAAATATGTCTAAAAAGGGGTTATTGGCAAGAAAAACTCTTGCGATTTTTATTTTAATTCCTTGTATTGTAGGTATTGTTTTAACTTTTGTATTTCCTTTGGAATATGCAGGTTCTGGAAGATATTTGTATACATGTGGAATTCTACCTAATTGTACTTATATGTATTCAGCTTATGCAGTTATTCTTTCATTTATTTTCTTTCTTGCAAATTTAAAACTTGTTAATTGGAATAGACGCATTCCTGTTTTGTTTTTTATTTCCATGGAAACTATTGCTGGTATAATGCAATTTTATTTTGAAGGAATTCTTATAATTGGTTTTGGATCTTCTTTGTGCTTATTTATCATGTATGTGACAATGGAAAATCCTGATATGGATTTAATAGATAAACTTGATAAAGCAACTAGAAAATCTAATGATTTGCTATTGAATATTCTTCCATATCCTATAGCGTGTAAATTATTTTCTCAATCAAAAATTGAGCAAGTAACTGAATCTTATAAAAATGTAACAGTTTCTTTTATTGATATTGTTGATTTTACCAAAATGTCGTCTTTGTTGGGTTCTGAAACTTTGGTAAAATTACTTAATCAATTGTTTTGTGAAATTGATTCCTTACTAGATAAGTATAGAATTGAAAAAATAAAAACTATTGGCGATGCATATATGGTTGCAGCTGGGGTTCCAGAGCGTTATGCAGATCATACTTTGGAAATGATTTATTTTTGTGAAGATGTTTTAAGATTGATTAAAGATTTTAATTTGCGTAATAAATCTGAATTAAAAATTCGTATTGGGGTTCATTGTGGCCCTGTAGTTGCAGGAATTATAGGAAAAAAGAAATACACTTATGATTTATGGGGAGAAACTGTAAATTTTGCTTCTCGTATGGAAAGTACAGGTGTTTCTGATAGGATTCAAGTATCTCAATCCGTTTATGAAAAAATCTCTTTTTTGCCAACTCATAATTTTGAAAAAAGAGAAATTTCCATAAAGGGTGTAGGTATGTCTACTACTTATTTAGTTTTGTCTAATTTAGAAATCTAAGTTATTCGATTTTATACAATCGGGTTTGCTAACAGGCGTTTCTTTGCCTCTGATAACTCTTATGACAAATCCTGAGTATAAACCAGCTTTGATTTTTTTTACGAATTGGTCTCTATTAAAAACTTCTCCTGTGTAATTGTCAAGAAAAAGTTCATTTCGACCAGTTTTTGATTGTTTAAGAACAGAAATTCTTTTAAGCATAAAATGTCCATAAAATATTAAGTATTTGCTTAAAAGATATATATAGACTTTTAATTCAACAAGAAAAAAATAAAAAAAATTGTTATATTTTTGTAAAATTTTATTAAATAATCTACAAAGAAAATTACAATTTGAAATTTAATGTGGAACCGCCACTCCAATAATTAGTAATTGGATTCCATGAAACATTTATTGCTACTTGCAGTATAGGAGCATTTAATCCTACACCTAAATAAA
>JAEIGA010015910.1_pt1 | contig 11452 bp, 7 predicted proteins | sample 9270691 | NCBI WGS metagenome assembly JAEIGA01 (sample SAMN17057246, study PRJNA624740) | gut metagenome | biome: biome; isolation source: fecal sample | host: Bos grunniens | place: China: Xizang | collected 2019
TAAACTTACGGCTCTTGTTCTTACCGCTTGTGATGCGCTTGAGTATCTCGACTTGACAGGATGTGAAGGATTCGGTACTGGTACAGGTCAGAACGGAATCTATACCCTTGACTTGAGCAAGCAGACATTGTTGCAAGAGTTCTATTGCAAGGGTGCTACTATGAGTGGTATTACCTTCCCAGAAACTCCTTCGCTTCATACCGTACACATCGGTGGTGGTCTTTCTCGTCTTCGTCTTGTGAATCTTTCGGGATTACAAGAGTTCGAGATTGAAGGAGGAGAGAAACTTCAAAGCGTTATCATGCGAAACTGCGGCGAGGTGGCTAAAACACAATCTTACTCAATCATTACAAGTATTCTTGCCAATGAGAACAACGTGCTTTCGGATGTTGAGATTGATGGTATTGACTGGCAAGATGCAAGTGCTGAGATTGTAGAAATGCTCTGCGACAAGAACGCCAAACTAAAGGGTAAGATTAATATTGTCGGTGCTAATCAAATGACATATGCCTTAAAAGAAAAATTAAGGAAGCAGTACGGTAACATTGATGACATTAACAATCCATTACATATTGTATATGAGATAAGAAAAATCAAGGAAATAAGTATTCCGTCAAAACAATACTTTACAGAATTAGGAGATTATCAGCTCTCGTTTAGCTTCGACTCTCCATACGCAAACAATTATGTAAATGTAGAATGGCATATAGCCGCAAACTTATACGCAACGATTGACAAAGAAACAGGTCTCTTAACCGTTAACCGTATTGGGGAAGAAATAGAAGAAACTGGCCCAAATGCGGATATTACAGTAACGGTAACATTAATGGATGGCTCGACGATTAGTGCTATTAGTAACTTAAATTTTTGGAAAAGAGAGGTAAAACTTGGCGATATTGTTTATCACGACGGATATGCTGCCTCTCCAGATGACCACGAAAGTAATCTTGCAAACGGGAGAACACCTGTAGGTGTGTGTTTTTACATTGACCCTAAAAACAAAAGCAGAAGACTAATGGTTGCTCTTCGAGATATTCCTACAGGTCAGTATTGGGGTATGTACAATAGCACAACAACCCCTTTAGAATTACAAGACAACCCTACATTGAACTTATACAACATTTCGCAAATTCCCAATATACAAATGACATATAATGATATGGAGAGTATGAGAGATGAAGTTTCGGGTGATGACGATGGATGGGCTTATTTTGACCCAACGGCACAACCATTAGGACAGATAGGTTGGATGAATGTTGTCAAAGAGGGAGGAGGTTACATAGCTGGTGACGAAGTTCCTTACGGTAAATATTATACGGCTTGTATTATTGAAGTTAGAAACACTATTTTAACAGATTCGGGAGTTAATTTACCTATTCCCGAAAAGAAAGGCGATACAACCGAATCACAAAGTTTAGCCAACCAGCTTGTTGCTGTAAGCAGCTTGTTAGGGAATAGCTATAAAATGATTTATTATCCAACACCATCCTACTGTTATGCTTGGTCTCCTAATTATGTTGACGGGCTATTAGATAAATTTAAGGAACGTAATTGGTGGTTACCTACTGCTGGAGAATTAGGTCGAATAATGTATTATTATCAGAAGTATGTAGATTATGGGGAAGATACAAGCAACAAACTAAATATTTTTGCCAAGGCAATTAAAAAGGGAGTGTTATCAATATTTTCAAAAGGGGCAATATATATGACCTCTGGTGAGGCTGGTTCTGGAAATAATGCTCAAGTTAATTGCATTCAAGCAAATCCTTGGTATATGACTTTTATGTCAAAAAACAGTACAAATCGACCTGCGAGAGCTATATGTGAATTTTAATTTTCTTGGTTATGGAAAGTACATTAAAACCCGTATTAGTAGAAACTTATTTGTTAGGTGCTATACGCAAATATGACATCAATGTGGATGTTGTGTATAATGATGGTTTATATGTGTGGGAACAAATATCAATTTCTGCTGATAAGTGGAATTATTCGGGATTGGTTGATTCCTTAATCTCATACAAATACCCCATCGACAAGATGCAGGCAGTGATTAACAATTATCTCCTTGACCCTTACGACGAATATGCAGTAAGTGAGTTTCACAAGATGCAAGCGTGGAGAAAGGAAGCCAAGGAGATAGCAAAAGAAGCATTATTGTATGAGCTGTCTTAGTGTAGACATTACCAACTTAAGTCCCTCACTCCACCTCGGAGTGGGGAGGCTTGGTGGTATAGAAGCGAGCATTAGCCGACATGACATTCCGTTGAGTTTCGAGATTTCGGATGTGTTCAAGAACAATCATTTGAAACTCACTTGTGGAATAGTTTGTAGTGTCGGCGATGTTCATTATCTTCGCGTATCGCCACATGAAGTACAATGGATTACGCCAGACGAGGCGATTGTATATATGGTTGAATCCGATACAAATTGGACAATAGTAACATCTTAAATTAAAAGTATATGGCAAAAGCTAATTGGTTGAAGGTTGACCCTTCACAGGGTAGTGGAAACGCTACCGTAAATGTGTCTTCTACCGCGGAACATACGGGTAGAAAGGCGAGAACAACGACACTTACTTGGAAGGCGGCGAATGTGGCCGATGTGGTTCGAAATGTATCACAAGCGGGTAAGCCAGAGTATGTGGATATCGCAGATGCGGCGGCGGCGGATAAGGCTGGAAAGGTTGTCACCATCATTGGCGTCTCAAACTCGGCAAAGCTTACATTCTCTTTCGGTACGGGAGACCTTACCGACATCTCGCTTCCAAGCACCTATATAGCAAATTCGGTTAGTACACAAAACGGTGCTTCTATTAGCGGAGACCCAGGAGCTGTGGCCGAATATAATTTCTCTATTGCGATTACAGTGCCCGCCAATGATGATATTATCGCAAAGACGCGACAAATTATCGTAACCGACGAAGCGGGAAATCGTGATGTGTGTACATTGACTTCAGCAGCAGGAGATGCTTATGTAACCGTACAAGAGGGAACAATCGAACTCGACTATCTCGGTACGGCAGTCCCTTGGACTGTTGAGTCTAACACAACTTGGACTATTGAGTAATGGCCGAGTTGATTAAACCTTGGAATGATGGTGGTAGCCTCTCCGTTACCTATGAGGGAAGCGGAGATGGCTCTGCTGTCTTCTCTTCAGACGAGTATGAAGGCATTGATAGGGAGATGCCCGTATTCTTCAAGGATGTCAACAACTCTGTGTCTGTAGAGAGAACTGTTAGACAAGAGGGAAAGAGACAGCAATTTAGAACGAAGGATGGGCTTGTGTTTAGATGTGCAGATGGAGGAAGGTTTGGGGTGTTGAATCCAACTAAGAATAACGTTAAGCTAGAATATATTGAAAGCTCTGGAACGCAGTATATTGACACCTTGTATATGCCTAACACTTATACAAGCATTGAGATGAAAGCAAGCAATTTTTCTGATGATTCGTTTGCTGCTTCTCCTACGGGTACATGGTTGTGTGGTGCTAGACAAGGATACCTTAATAAAGCTTTTGGTTTTTATTACAATCAGTCTTCTAGGCAAATGTATTACGCATTCGGTAATCAGATGCCTAATGTTTCATATAATAGCCTGTATGACGGAGAAAAGGTTATTAAGGCAGATTCGACTGGCTTATATATTGACAATACCTTGTTGGTTCGCATGACTTCTAATGCGTTTACATCACCTGTTACGTTGTTATTGTTCGCGCTGAATAATAACGGTTCAGCAATTAGCCGAACATCTTATCGTTTGCACTATTTTAAGATTTTGGAAGGTGATACAATTATCATGGATTTAATCCCTATCGTTGACAAAAGCGGAGTTGCATGTATGTATGACAAAGTAAGCGGAGGATTCTTCTACAACCAAGGTACTGGAGATTTTATTGTAGGATATAAAAACAAGTAGATATGGAAGATTACAATAGTAAATACACAGGAGAACAAGTCGAGGGCTTCCTTGACCAAATCCCAAAACTTGAAGAACTAATAGGTTCTCACAACAAGGAAATTCAAATGTTCTGCATTGAACCCGTGACCGTTACGGTAGGCGGAGTAGATACATTGTGTGCTGCGGGTGAGTATTCTACGGTATTCGTAGGAGATGAGGAGTTCACCATTACACCAACATCAAATCAAAGTATTAAGATATTGGCGGGCTATCCAATACCGCTGACTTGGTACGATTGGCTTGAAGGTGTGGATGTGTTTGAGAACATCATCTTCGACATGAATGAGATTGAAACTTACGGAAAGTGGATTCAGTATAACCAAGGTAATTACCATGTTCAAAAGGCACAATATGCGAACTGTATTTTTTGGAGTGACAAGCCGTACACGCATAGCCCATTTGAGGAAAGAACGAATTATACAATATATCATTCGGCCGAACTCCCAATGTGTTATTCCACAATACCAGAGAACACATACAAACCCTTCTACTGTGCATACGGCGTAATTAGTGACCCGAACTGGAATAACCCTAATTATGTGAATAGTTATGCGAATGTAAGCGGTGCTACGCAGACATTCTCGTACTACGGAGCAAGTGCCATCGGTATCTTTAATATGGCGGTTGACATAATTACTTTGCCAAAGGATTGTCGAGGCTTGATGTTTTGGTCACCTGCTATTCAACACGCGGGAATCTTTGACGCAAAGAACACTACTAACTTTGGTGCGAAGAAAGGTAGTTGGCAAGAGGCATTCGGTAATTGTACTTCCTTAACTACCTTGTATATTCAAAACCTCAATACTTCAATAAATGTGTCATGGTCTCCTATTAGCAATGACTCATTGACATATATCATTGAAAATGCTATCAATACATCGGCAATTACTATATCGTTGTCTCCATACACATGGTATAGACTAACAGATGCGATAAAAGAGGCGGCTACGGCAAAGAATATAACACTTGCACTCATTACTACCAACTATTCCGATGATAGTAGATGGACTACAAAGCAAGACAAGATTGAAGACCTTGACACTATTCGTGCGGGTGCGGAAGCGGGTGCGACAGCATTACAAGAAGTTCCCGAAGAGTATATAACCGAAACCGAACTTAATGATAGGGGATATGCTACTACATCTGCCTTGGACAACAAGGTGGATAAGGTCGTAGGAAAGCAGTTGTCTACTGAGGACTTCACCTCCGCGTTGAAGACAAAGTTGGAAGGATTGAGCAACTATGATGACGCCGAGTTGTCAGATGCTCTTGCTACTCTGCGTGAAGATTTTGACAAGTTGGTAAGCGGAGATACCACTACAGCAATCAAGTCTTTTAATGATATTGTAGCCTTCTTGGATGGCATTGCCGATACCGAGGACTTGTCAAGCATTATCGCATCCATTGAGCAGCAAATTTCGGGTAAAATGGATAAAGTCACATTGGCCACCGTTGCTACTAGCGGAAGCTACAACGACCTTTCCAACAAGCCTACTATCCCATCAGAACAAGTAAACGCAGACTGGAATGCGACAAGTGGCAAGGCTCAAATACTAAATAAGCCTACTATCCCTTCTGCGGTAACGGAATCAACGGTTAGCGGATGGGGATTCACGAAGAACACAGGTACTTATAGTAAGCCGTCAACGGGTATTCCAAAGACCGACCTTGCAACTGCCGTTCAAACTTCTCTTGATAAGGCTGACACTGCTTTGCAGTCATATACCGAACAGTACACGGGAACGGTTACTGGAGTGAAGATTAACGGCACTACCAAGAATCCTTCAAGCGGAGTGGTAGACTTGGGAACTGTTATCACCTCACATCAGTCTTTGACTAATTACTATACCAAGTCTGAGGTAGACGGCAAGATATCAACAGCTATTACTAACGCAATAAACGCAAGTTACTAATATGGCAAAGAATGATAATCTAGGAGATTTCCTCACGGATATTGCTAATGCTATTCGTGAGAAGAAAGGTACGATTGGGAGCATAAATGCTCAGAATTTTGCTAGTGAGATAGCGTCCATTGAAACTGGAGGAGGTGAGGGCGGAGACACACCTACTTCAGGTATGCCTGTTATAGGTGATGGAAGGAGTAGACTATACATAGAACTTTGTACGAACATAGATTTACCCGTAACAATAACGATTAAGCAAACGAAAGCCAATTCGGTACAAATAGATTGGGGCGATGGTAGTGTAAAAGAGACAATCAGTGCAACAGGCTCTCAAAAGTTTACGCACACTTATGCAAATATTGGGGAATATGTCATAACCCTTAATACATTAATAAGTGGGGGGTGGAGTTCGTATGCAAGTACTACTTTTTCAATATTTGGCAAGCAAGCAAAATCACAAATATTGAAGGGTGCTGAAGTAGGAGGTTCGGAAATGCTTTCTGAGTATGCGTTTAATATGTGTAGTAATCTCGAGGAGATTGAGTTGTCAGATAAAATCACAAGTATTCCTAAATACGCATTTAAAGACACGGCTATTAGTAAAATTGTTCTAAAAAACACGATAACAAGTGTGGCAAACTATGCTTTTCAGTACTGCTATTCATTGAGAAACGTGCAGTTTAATAACGCATCGACTAGTTTGGGAGAGAACGCATTTTATTACTGTAAAAGGTTGTCCAAGATAGTTCTGCCTGCTAATATAACTAGCATAGCAACTAACTTATTCTACGAGTGTGATAATTTAAGGTTTATAGAAATGCCAGATAACATTACAACCATAGCGAAGAATGCGTTTTACCAATGTGCGAGTTTATGCAAAGTGGTATTCCCATCAAAATTAACCACAATAGGTTCGGGCGCTTTTTCAGGTAATAGCGGAGCGGAGTTGTACGACTTTTCTAAATGTACTTCTGTCCCAACGCTTGAAAATGTGAGTGCGTTTAATAGCATTCCTTCGGCGTGTTATATAGTAGTACCTGATGCTTTGTATGACTCGTGGATTGTCGCTACAAATTGGTCTAGTAAAGCAAGTAATATTATAAAGAGTAGTGAATATAACACTTTAATGCCATGATAAAGAAGGATATATATACCCAAGTAGACGGGAGGCAATTGTGTCGAACATATTCTGATACAAATCACTTGATTCGAAAAATAAGTACGGGGGAACTGTTTAGCGATGCGGTTGACACATCGGAATTAGTGGATTATGAGGAGGCAGAGGAATATATAAAACTCGACGGGCCCGAAACATATGAAGAAATCTTGGAGGAGTTACACAACATGGCGGTTCTTACCGAGAAAATAAATTACATTGAACTATCCGATAATGAGGCGTTATCCGTAAAAGAAATGTACCCTCGATGGGAGAGTAAGATTGGTTTCACGATAGAGGTTGGCTATGTTACTCTGTATAACGGTGGCCTTTGGAGAGCAAGGCAGACGCATACGGCATTAGAGGCTTATCCGCCAAGCGTGGCAACAGCAGCTTTGTATGAGGTTGTAGTTTACCACCACGAGGGCACGGAGTCAGACCCAATCCCATATACGCCTCCAATGGAAATCTTTGAAGGCAAATACTATGTTCAAGATGGTGTAAAATACCTATGCACAAGGAATAGCGGAACGGCATTGTCGCACAATCTCTCAGACCTTGTGGGAATTTATGTTGAACTAATCGACAAATAGCATAGTATTTTTGTGCGATATTTTATATCTTTACGATATGGACAAAATCTTAATTCTTAAAAAGCACATGGGGGAGGGCGTCGAAGATGCCCTCTTTCCCAATGCGGAAAATCCGATAGAAATCGGAGCATTCCGCTATGACGCAAAGCGAATGGGAGGAGCACCAACCATTAGCGCAAGCGTGAACTACCCTTCTTGCCTTGACGACGAGTGGACGGATAATGTCTATGCGGAGTTCAATGGCGAGAAATACTATCTAAAGCAGACCCCAACAAGTTCGTATGACAACACCGACACGATGTATAGACACGACATCGAACTTGTAAGTGAGCGCGTCATTCTTGACAATGTATATTTCTTCGATGCGGTTGATGGTATGGGGGACGAGGTTTCGATTGCAAATAAGTTGCCACAAAGCAACGAATGGCAATTGTTCGGAAACATTGACCCTACGAAGGCATATTCGAAACTGGTCGCCCGCTATTATGACGGAAGTATGGTTGGCGTGTTTGAACCAATCCCGCTTGACACCGACATTCGCATTGTTAGTGGCCCTCCTATTGACCTAAAGATAGAGAGTGACACGGGAAACATATACTTGTTGGATAGATACAACTACTTCTCTTCTCTTGGGCTTCATCTTACATTCATGTCCGCTCATTACGCCGACAAGCCTTTAAGCAATAGCACGAAGGTCGTATTCTTCGGCAACATACACGAATTTGTTTCAAGGCTTAATTCTTCGCTTCAATATAGTGGACTTGATTATACCGTTGTTGTGGACGACGACGACAATATCACCAAGGAGGAAAAGCTGATGTCTTTTGAAGACCAGTTCTTCTCGAATGTGCTTCAAGAGATTTACAACACCTATGAAGTGCCATACTATTTCGATGGCAAGACCATTCATATTGGTTACTCAAAGGGAGCGGAGATTCCAACCTTTGCGTATGGTGTAGACGACGCCTTGCTTTCAATCACGAAGAACAACGCCAACTATAAGATAGTAAATAGGGCAACCGCTACGGGTTCTTCCGACAACATCCCATTCTACTATCCTAACAACTCGCCGAAAGGTGATATTGCCGTCGAGACGAATAGAGAAGAACTTCAAGTAAACATTCGTGACTACGAAAAGTTTTCAAACAAAGTAGGCATAGACGACACATTGCAATACGAAGGAATTCCGCTTGTAACAATTGAAAGCGTCGTTCATAAAAACGGAGGAGTAGTATCGTCTGGAATGTCGCAGAATGTATCGTGTGGATACCTTGGATTTACGGACGAGTACAAGATGGTTATTTCGTCTAGGGGAAACACGGAGGTGATACTTAGTGTTGATTCTTTTGCAAACTTCTCGGAATACGATGGATTTGCAAACTCAACGGCCACATTCCAATCCAACATAAGGCTATTTGCTAATGGAAAGCAAGTCTATGGTAATAATGGAGAATATACCATTGATGCGAAGGAAGGAGAGAACTTGGTGAGCGTGTACATTGACTACAAGTTCAACTATGGTTCGTATAAAAGCACCTTCACGGGCGATGCGGGTATTAACTATGCGATTGAAAATACCGACACAAACTATTGGTATTTGGATGGCAAGCAGGTGAAGTTGGAAGACTTGGGCATAGAAATAGCCGAGGGTTGCGAGGCTCAACATGGAGACACAATCACTCAGAGGTTGGTTAAGTATGTTAAGACTTCAAGTAATCTTATGCCGAGCATCTACCGAGAAACCGATGGTGACGAAAGATTCTATAACGCTATAAATGGAGCATATGCCGACGAAAACGGCGAGGCCATAGAGTTCGCCAATCCGTATGTTGAAGGTAAGCCGAAAGAGCACATCTTCACCGTGGAGGACATCAAGCCTTCTATCGAAGGAATGGTGTACAACGGGCAAAGGATTGACATGTTCGAGGCGTTCGCTTATGATGTCGATGACAACGACGAGACCTACGAAGACGAGAACGGAAATGTATTCTTCAAACACCCGTATTTCTTCGCAAAGTTAAAGCCTCTTGGCTTCAATCTCTTTAAGCACGCGATTGAACAGCAACCAATGACCATTTCGTTCACAAGCGGAAATTGCGGTGCTTGTAACTTCGAAATCGCGGTCGATGAAGATACACAAAAGAACACCGTACAGGTTGACGAAGACGGCAATCTTGTTTACGACGAAAACGGAATGGTTCTTTGTGGCGTAGAGGGCTCGGGACAAGGCATTGTAGACTTCCAAGACATTCAACAAGATACTACCGACCATTCGGTTTGGATTGCCTTGAGGAAGGAGGAAGATACCTATGGTATCCTTATGCCTAAAGCTCCCGTGGATGGTGCTGGCGGTCATAGACCAACGGAAGAAGACACATTTGTCATCTTGGGAATCAATCTTCCTTACGAATACATCGAACACGCGGAAAAGAGACTTGAAGACGAAATCATCAAGTATCTCAAGGATAACAACAAAGAGAAGTTTACTTTCAGCATAGGGTTTAGTAGGGTTTACTTTGCGGAAAACCCAAGCGTACTTGAGTCCTTAAGTGAGAATTCAAAGGTGACAATCACTTACAACAATAAGCCGTATGACCTATATGTATCATCATTCTCTTACACAATGTCAGAAGGTGACTCTTTGCCCGAAATAAGGATAGAACTCGACGATACATTGAAAGTGTCGCAAAATGCCCTTCAAAACGCTATTAGCGAGGTAAAGAGCCAACTTGGAAAGGCTATTGGCAATATTGATGTTGTCGGCGCGGCCTCGCCATACTTCGTGAGAAAAGACATTGATGACGAAGTAAGGGGAAATATCAACTTTACCAAGGGCGTAAGATTTGGTGAAGGAGGCAAAGTGGAAATACAGGAAGACAATAGCGCAAAACTGTCTATCGAATATCTCGAAGTAACAAAGAAGGCCACATTCACAAGCCTTGAGATTCAAGAGAAGACTCATGCGGGAGGACAAATCCTCGTTACCCCTGCGGCTATCAATTGCGGAGAAGTCGTAGAATACGACGACTATTATCGTTGTTACTTCCAAACAAAGGGTGCTGATGGTGACGAAATCTTCAATCAATTCGCGGTGAACGACCAAGCAATTTGTCAAACATTCAATGCTTGGGGAAGCCGATATTATTGGCGACTTGTGGTTGGAGTTGGTGAAGACTACATTGACCTTTCGAAGACCGATTGCGACAAAGATAGTGGAGTCCCAAGTGCGGGCGACAAGATTATCCAAATGGGTAATAGGAATGATGAGGCAAGGCAAAACGCCATTGTCATTGCGGCTTACGGAAACGGTTCGCCTTATATCATTCAGTACAAGGGCATAAATAGTTTTGAAATAGGAGACGACAAGATTGTCACCAAACTTTCTTCCACCGAAAATGTCTTCACTGGCAAGGTTCACATGGAACTTGGTTCGGATGGATTAGACCAACTTCCAGAATGGGAAGAGGTAAGTAATGGCTATCAATCAACGAAGTATCTTCGCGATGCACTTGATGGAGCGACCGAGTTCTATGGCGGTTTGGCTTTGACGGAGCAAATCCAAGTCGGAGATTACAACAAGGAAACGAAGCAATTTGAAAAATTTAGCGGAGGAATGAACGGAGCATATAACAACGACGACGATGTTGCTTTTTGGGCTGGTGGTGACCTTGAAAAAGCGATAGCAACGGTAGCGAAATACAAAGACAACCCAAGTTACCAACCAACGCAAGAGGAACTTGCAACGATGGCAAACTTTGTCGTTACGCACGGAGGTCGGGCCATCCTTAACGACATCATCATGCGTGGTGTGGTTTACGCTACGGGAGGAAAATTCACAGGAAA
>JAEIGA010015911.1_pt1 | contig 11451 bp, 19 predicted proteins | sample 9270691 | NCBI WGS metagenome assembly JAEIGA01 (sample SAMN17057246, study PRJNA624740) | gut metagenome | biome: biome; isolation source: fecal sample | host: Bos grunniens | place: China: Xizang | collected 2019
AGCTTCGTTTCAGAGAATTGTAGATCTCCCTGATTCATGAAGCTATAAGCATACAGTTTCAATTTATGATATTATATTTTACAATTATCATTTTAGATTATTGTAATTATAGTAAATTATGATATAATAGACTTAGGAGGTGAATATGTATGAAATTGTATTATTTAGGTAAGGCTAAAATCGTAGGTTACAGTTCTATGATGATTCCTGATACAGTTCTAGACGAAGAACAGCTTGACCCTAAGGCTTTATTTAAGACCAGAAAAGAAGCCCAGGGAGTAGCTGAAGCTTGTGAAATGACATTAGCTAAGAACTTGACCCCTTATGATGACTATTGTGTTCATGACCTTTGGGACATTTTCGAAGTTGATTCAGATAAGCTAGAACTACAGGCTAACGGGTTCTATAAGATAGTCAATTAAGAAGTCTATTATATATATAAGGAAGGAGGAAAAGAGATCATGTTTAGAATAGTTGTAATCATTGGAGGTCAGCCTCTAACAGGAGTATGGTTCTCAGCTAAGAACTGGACTATAGAAGAAGTCCAACATCTTCAGGAGAATGTATTAAAGAACTACTCCTATTATTTAGAATATAAGAATTAATAAGGAGAAAAGGAATATGTTTTATGTAGCAAGTAGTGAGGAGCTAAAGAGCTATATTATAGGTCAGACTCAATATAGTCAATATTTTAGATCCGAAAATCATTTCAAGAGTTCTATTCTTAGATTAGGACTTGAGAGAAGTCAGTTTGATTATTTTATGATCTTCTCTATTCCAGGAGAAGACGAAGCTTTTAGAGAGAGAATTAAGGAATTGGATTCTAAGGGATTCCTCCCTCTAAATCAGTCTTTAAAATATTTGAATTTTATCTTTGAGATTACAAATAACCCAGAAGTATTTAAGAAGTCTCAAGAAAACTTGAAAATGATGCCGAAAAAAGAGTATCAGAAGAATGTTAAGCGTGAATATGGAGAATATAAGAGGATTCTCTTAACGGACTCTCAATATGAACGCTTATGTAAAGAATTTACAGCTGAAAAAGTTAAGGCTGTAATTAAATTCCTAGATGAGTATGTCGAAGGTAATAATAATAAGAATAACTATTCTAATTATTATATTGTAATTAAGAGAGCCATTAATGAGAAATGGTATGATGCTAAAATAGAGTATCAGAAGGAAGCTCCAAACGTAGAACAGGAAGAGATTCCTGACTGTGTGAAGGACTTCATGAATAATATTAAATAAGGAGGAAATAATATGCCTAAGTATGATTTTAACTTTAGCCTAGACGCATGGGTTAAAAGTTTAGAAATTGAAGCTGATTCTTTAGAAGAAGCTAAAGAGAAATTAAATGAAATGTCTATCTCTGATATAGTAGACGAGGGATTTATTAAAGATTTTAATATAAAGGATTTAGACGTAACTGTTGATCCTGATGATACTGATGATTATTTAAGATATGACTGGGAGATAGGAAGAATACTATGAATGAATTTAATCCAGGACATGAAGGGCTTTTAAGGTCTCTTAATGCTATTCAGACAGAGCTAAGAGTCCCTAAGAATCAAGTTAACAAATACGGTAATTATAATTTTAGAAACTGCGACGATATAGTCGAGGCAGTTAAGCCAATGTTAAAAAAATATAACATAGTTCTTTTAATGTATGATACAATAGAATGTATCAATAACCATACTTATATTAAGGCTACAGCTTCTCTTGTAGCTATTACTGGAGAAAAAATAGAAGTTACAGCTCTAGCTAGAGAAGTTGAGGAGCCTTCTAAAATATTAACGGAGCCTATGCTTACAGGTTCAGCTTCAAGCTACGCTAGGAAGTACGCTCTGAACGGTCTCTTTGCCTTAGACGATGCGAAGGATCCTGATGATAATATAGAGCCTAAGAAGGAGGTTACTAAAGAAAAGTCTATCCCTAAGCCTTCTCCTAAACAGTTGGAGATTATCAAGAATTATCTAAATAACTCTAACTCCTGGGACAAGATGCTAGACTATGGAATAGATAGATTAGAGGATCTCACTAAGGACCAGGCTTCTGAAATCGTTGCTAAGATATATAAAGGAGAATTTTAAATGAATTTTAGTGAAGCTTTAGAATTTTTAAAAAGAGGTAATAAATTAATGAGGGCTGGCTGGAATGGAACAGGAATCTTTATTGAGCTTCAACGTCCCGACCTTCACTCTAAAATGACTCGTCCTTATATTTATATAGATACAACAGGACTGGAAAGCAATAATCCAGACGCTCCCAGAGATAGAGTTCCCTGGGTAGCTTCTCAAACTGATTTATTAGCTAATGACTGGAAAGTCATAATAGAACTTAAGGAGGTAAAATATGAGAAGAACTGAGTCAGGAATTGAATTAGACAAAGACGAAACTGAGGAATTAATGAAGACTGGATATGTCTTAAATTATGATGCCTCTATCTGTGTAGTAGAACAGGACGGAGAGTATTTAGTTTTTGAGAGAATGGACATTGAAATATTAGAAGAATTAATGAAGACTGGGTATGTCTTAATTGGAAGCCCTAATATTTGTATAGTAGACCAGGGTGGAGAGTATTTAGTTTTTGAGAGAAAACAGTTTACTCAATTATCTATATATGATTATTTAGAGGAGTAAATCGTGATTAAGAAATTAAGAGATATATCTATAGGAGATATTATCAAATTATGTGAAAAATATTATTGTTCAGAATGTCCTCTAGCTCCCTATTTATGCTTTGACTGTAGCGAGTTTAGAGATTTTGACAATGAAACCCTAGAAAAGAAAATAGAGGTGCCAGAAAATGAATAATGTTAGTTTAGTAGGAAGGCTTACTAAGGACCCAGAGAGAAGACAAGCTAAGAACGGGACTTCTTGTTGTATGTTTCAATTAGCTGTAGATAGAGGCTTACGCTCGGCTTCTGGAGATAAGGTTGTTGACTTTATTCCATGCTCAGCGTGGTCCGTTTCATGTGAGTTCTTATGTAAGTACGCTCATAAGGGAGACATGCTCTCTTTAACAGGAAGAATCCAAACGAGATCAAGCGTAGAACCTAACGGGACTACTCGTTTTATAGTGGAGGTTATTGTTTTAGGTTTAACTATATTGAACCCTAGACCTCAGGAAAGACCAGAGCCAAAGAAGGAAAGACCTAAAGAAGAGGAAGAAGATTATTCGGACCTTCCTTTTCTATAGTAAATTTATGGAGGTCTATTTATGTTTAAAGTTGAAAGAATTGAATATCTTACAGCTGAAGCTATGAATAAGCATCTAGAAGTCATTAATGAGTGTTATGTAATTGTTAAAGGGCCTAAGATAGATAATAAACCTATAGGCCTTAGAGCCTTCATAGAGGATAAATTAGTCGAGTTTCGACTTACCTATAAAAAGGGTTCTAAGGTTACTACTTATGTAGTTAGAAAAGACATGAGCATAAAAAAACAGGAGACTACAGGTCTCAAGGCCTACGCTATAGGTCAGAGATATTTTAAGACTCCTGATATGACTCAAATATGTTCTAGATCAGCTAGATATTCCTGGGCTATGAAAAAATTCATGTTCTCAGCTAAGCCTATTCTATGGAAAAATGATAAATACGAAGGGAAATGGGTAAAGGCCTATTCATACGACATAAATAGTTCTTATTCTTTTGCTATGTTGAAGGAAATGCCAGACACTTCAGTCCCCCCTAGAAGTGGAACTGTCAAAAAGGGAGAAGTAGGATTTAAGGAAGACTCTAAAGGGAACTTTATTCCTGTGTTTGAAGGGAAATATTCCTTTTGGATCTTCCCCTTAGTCCCGAGTCCTTTTCAAAAATTTGTTAAAGTATGGTACGACAAAAAGAATAATGCTAAGTCTCCAGAAGAAAAGAATAAGGCTAAGGAAACTATGAATTATTATGTAGGATATTTACAAAAAAAGAACCCATTTATGAGAGCTATGATTTTATATCATGCTAATAACTATATTGCCTCATTTATGGATTCTAATACTATTTACTGTAATACGGACTCACTTGTCTCTTTAATTGAAAGAACGGACCTAGTTGTTGGAGTTGGAATAGGTCAGTTCAAGCTAGAGAAGTCAGGAGAGTTCATATTTAAAGGATTTAATTATCAATGGGGAGGAGAGCCTCCTTCAATAAGAGGAGTTCCTAAAAGCTGGTTTAAAAAGGATTTTGACTTAGCTAAGGACCCTCTTCCTAAAAATGGAAATGTTTATGAATACAAGGACGGATTTTTAAAGGAGGTAAATCATGAAGTCAAGTAGGAAACGAAGTAGCTATAAAAGTATAGATCACTGGTTAGATGCTATTTATAGAAAGAATAGAAGTGAGATAGATAAGGCCTTAGAAGGAGTTAAGAATAAAAAGGCCTCATTCAAGCAATTAGTCAAGGGCTATATGGACGAGGGACTCTCTCCAGAGAAGTCTTTAAAAGCCTTAGAGCGTTCTACAATATTCACTCCTGAGGTTACTAGATTCAGGAATAATTTAATTGAAGCTATGAAGACTCATGGAAGGTATCAAGAATTTAGGAATATGACTAGAGGCTTTAAAGGTAGGTATGAAAAGATTAACCTTAATAACTTTAGATATGATTCGAAGAATAATGTTTATACCTATACGACAGTCTTAGGAGACGTTATAGTTATTAGGTTCGATAATAGCCCAGAAGATATTATATTAGAATATTTATAGGAGTCAATATATGAGTGATTATTATTCAACAAAAAAATTATTAGAGATAACTAAAACTAGATTAAAAGAGGCCGTTCTGAAACGTTGTAAAGAGATAAAAGAAAATCCTCACGCCTCAGTCTATGCTGATATAGAACAGGAATATTTAGAGGCTTTATTCATGGAGTTAGAATGTGTCTCACTAATCAAGTCCAGCGTCTACAATAAAGAGAAGCATAAGAGAGTCATGTCGGAGCCTCAAGGAGAAGAATTCTTAATGATTAACCTAAGTGTTAAAGGTAAATATAACATTAAAAAAATTGAGGACTGGTTAAACAATGAATAAGGCCCTAAAAGAGATATTAAGACAAAGAAAAAAGAAGGAATTACAGGAGCGTGAGTTTTATAACATACGCTCCCTCTTAGGTTATGACTGGGCTATGTTCTTTATACTACTCGGAGGAAGACAGCAAGGAAAGAGTTACTCCGTTACTGACTTCTTTGTAGGTCAATATAAAAAATATCATACTCCTTTTTATTGGTTACGTTTGAAGCCTGCACAATGCGAAAAGCTTCTAAAGAACGGAGCTGAGAAATTAGTTGATCCTGACCTTAAAAGGAAGTATAAGCTTGATTTAGTTGTAACGAACCCTCATGTCTACCAGGTAAAGAAAAGGAGTAAAAAAGACGCTAACGGTAGAACTAAGGTTTTAAAAAAGGAATTAATGGCTACTGTACTTCCTATAAGTACCTTCTATGATGATAAAGGAGTCGGCTATTTTGACAAAGATTATGACGGCTGGTATAATATAGCAGTCGACGAGTTCCAGCGTGAAAAAAACGAAAAAAATACGTTTGATATTATGTACTCACTTGTAAACCAATTAGAGAACCTAGTAAGAAATACGAAGTCTAAAATCAGGATCTTCTTTTTAGGCAATACCCTAGAAGAAGCTTCAGACGTACTTTGTAGCTTCAATTTCATTCCCGAGGAATTCGGACGCTATAAGCTAAAGAAGAAGCGTTGTGTAATTGATTATATTGAGCCTTCTGAAGCATATAAGAAAATGAGACAGGGAAGCGTAGCTGATATTTTACTCCCTCAAGCTTCAACATTTACGAACCAGATAGAGACTGATTATTCTTTAGTAAAAAGAGGAAGACTTACGACTCCCTCATATATTATAAAATTCGGAAAGACTAAAGATGCATGGTTTACTGTCTGGGACGGAAATACTATCGCAAAGTATAACGGAGAACATAAGACAGTCATAAGCATGAGGCCATACCTGGACGAGATATTTAATACTAAGGCAAGGGACCAGATAATTCAGCAATTCGATTTTAGAGGATTCACTTTTAGGAATCTAATAACCTTTAAGCAATTTCAAAAATTCGTGGAACTTGTAAAACCTAGAAAGTAATTATATAATAAAGGTAGGTCGTGGAACTAGAATATATCTGGTATAATCAGTAATCAGGGAGTAGGACCGAAGAGGTACCCTTTGCTGACTAGGGACTTACACTAGAATAACTCATTCTAGAGAACCCTACCTAAAATAAAAACCCCTTTTATTAGGGGTTTTTTCTTATGCTTAAGTATATACTTAAGTATATTAAAATAATAATTTTTGAGAGACTATATTAAAATCTCCTAACATTGAAGTCTCAGTTATAATAAAAGATGAAGTTGATAAGCTTATACTTTGACACACTTCTTTACATATAGCTGATTCTAATTTTATAGCTGTATATTTTTTGTATATACTTCCTGTATTTTTATTGTAGACCTGAGTAACTGGATAATAGAATGTCCCTCCGAGATTAATTAAAAATCTTTTAATAGCCGTACTATCAATTAAATCAGTAGAATCAGTAAATACTAACATACTATATTCAATATCAGTTTCAGGAGAAATATTTACTAAATGACAGTGTTTAGGTTTTCTTATCCAGTCTTCTCTTACCATTCTTTTTCCATGAGATCCGTTCATGATGAACCTCCTTATTCGCTATAGTCAGCATCAATTAGTAAATCGCATTGAATTCTATATTGACTATTGGTATATGTAGTACCATAATTTATAAATTGTAATTCATCACCGGCTACTTGAACACCTACTCTTAGGTTATTAGCCCCAGCATAAATATTATAAACTAGCCCTGCACTATCTGGTATAATTTTATTCATTATAAACTCAGGTAATACATATTTTGATAATATTTCTAAATTAGGTATATTTGTAGAACCTATCTTAAATACAACAACACACATTAAATGTGTTCCTGATAAACTCCATCTATTATATAGTGTTGTAATGTTAGGGTTAGTAGAATTTACTCCTTCTCCTTCAATAAATCTTTTATTACCCTGTGAGTCAACAATATCGTCTAAAGTTGCTCCTCCTCCAACTGTTGGGTCTGGGTGGGCTGTTTTATAAGCTTCTAAATACTTCAATAACTCTTCTGGGATAAGTCTTTGACCTTTTCCTTTTACATTACTCATTTTTATTTTCCTCCTTAATATTTTCTTTTAATGTTTCAAATAAATCTTCAACTTCTTGAGGAGTGATTTTTCCGTCTTTTTTAGCGTTTCGATACCACTTCCAAAAAGTGTATGCGATAGTAACTAAAAACGCTAGAATCGAGAAAATTAATTGAATTAATTGAAAAACTTCATTGGTTTGAGTAATTGTTAAGACTGTAGATATACCCGAACCAGTAAAGCCTACGATTTCATCATGTTTCATCGTCCTCAGAATCCTCCTCTTCTACCCATATATAATCTCCAGCTACAATATTTCTAAAGCAATATCTAAACTGATTTATAAACGTATCTGTAACGTCATCTCGAAGAATAGTATAAAGCTCAGCGTAAGCTTGACTCTTATTCTTTTTGAATTTTTGAGTATTCTGATCATTTATATATGTTAGTTCGTCTAGAGTATCAGTAGAAGGAGCCTGTTCAGGATTAGAAGCTCTATTGTAAATAGTAGTAGTTCCTAACATTAACTCCGTATCAGTCAACGCTCTTAGCTTCTTTTGAAGATCTAGCTTCTTGTTCCAGGTAGGGCCGTACTTGAAAAGAATAGAGTAGACCTTATTCTTAAACATGTCCTCGTCCTTGTTAGCTATTGGATTCATTCCATACTTAGCTGAAAGAAGAGCATAGACTACAACAAGCTGAGCGTCTGTTAACTCATTTAAGTATAAAGGGGAAGCCTTGTAGCCATTTACAAAAGCGTCCGAGTTCGTAAAGATTTCTAAAAAAGTAGGTACACAGTACTTTTTAATCACTAGGCTCATCAGCTACACCTTCTCCCTCATTAGTTTCTATTCCTGAAGATTCTCCAGTCATGTTCTCGTCATAGACTACTCCGTCTCCGTTTGAGTCCTGACCTTTTATATTCTCAGCAGGTTCACACCATATATCAAGGTCCCAGATGCTATTTACGATATTACAGAAGTTTTGTCTTATACTTAGACCGTCCTGAAGAACGAGACCCACTGGGCCTCCGTTTAAGTCAGCCTGAGACTGTAGTTCATGAGCCTTCTTTTCGAAAAGGCCTCCGTTATCAATACCATATCCCGAAAGTCTAAAATTATCTAAGGCCTGTAATGCTAAAAGGTAGTCCTGGGCTGAACCTCCGTTCTGAAGAGCTAACTCCTGGAACTCCATAGCACTTGTAAAAGGAATCCATGGCCTACCCTTTAAAGCGTACTCCTCAATTTTTCTAGACTGAGCTGTTACGTCAGCCGACTGATCAGCATCATTCACACGAACTCCTCTTACTCCTGTAGATAGCATAAGCTTAGTATTCATAAAAGGTAACATATTACTCATCATGTCAAGTAAAGACTCGTTTACAATAGAACGAGCTACAATGTTTTGACTTAACTGTTTAGAGTAATCATGAAGAAGAACTGTAGAATGTAATAATGTATCTTCAGTTATATCCTCCTCGTCCATTATACCATACTTTACGTCTAGCTTAATATCTGAAAGAATTGAAGCTTGAGAATTTCCTTCTTTATCGTCCTCGGTTCCTGAGGTCATTGGTACAGGGTGGATTCTATTATAACGACCATAGAAGTCAATAGTTCCGTCTAAAGCGTAAGGCATAAAGAAGAATTGTTCTAAGGTCTCATTATAGAAGAAGCATAGTTGACCTTTATAGTAAATCATTCTCTCAAGTTCCTGAGAAGTAATATTATTAGGAAGGTTAGTCCAAACATAACGATTAACAGCGTCCTGTTCGTCTATGATTCTTAAATATCTTTTTAGATCATTTTTTAAATTAACCTGGTCAGCATCATTCACGACTCTAATAGGCCCTCTAGTTTTAGGATCAATTCCAGCCTGAATCAATGTCTCTTTATCTGGCAATTTAGCACCCATATTTTACCTCCTAATCTATATTCATAGGGACAATGTTACTCGTTTCCCTTAGAACGCTTTTTCTTTTAACTTTATTAATTCGTTCACTTACCCTTTTAGCCTGGGCTTTTTTTCCTTTAATTTCATTTTTTAAAGAAGCCTGAGCCTTTTGAGTAGATGCTTCATCAAAGTTTTTAAATGTAGAAGTTTTTAACTTTAAACCTTTATTCATGTCAGCCTTAGGTTTTCCTGGAGTTACTTCTCCAGCAACTTCTGAAGCAATTCCTAAGGCTTGATTAATTGAACCTTGAAAACTCATTCGATAAATACCCCCTTATTTAATTCATTAGATATTTCTAAAAGTTCGTCAGCGTCGCATGTAATAGTTTCATTTCTAATAAGCTTAGCCTTTATAAATGTAGTATCAGAAGGATTCAAGAAGTCTTTAATAAATCCAATTCTTTCAATAGTATATCCATTATATTTTAATTTATTCCTAAAGGCCTCTCTCTCTATATCGGTACACGTATAAAACTCAATAAATGGGAATAATTTACTTGTAGCTACTAAAGAAGAAACCTTGTTAAGAGTATTAGGAAGAGCATGAATGTTTTGAAGATTCATTTTAAAATTATCCTTAGCGTAGTCTTTAGCGTCTCTTTGGAGTTCCTTTTGCATAGTCAAGTCCATGACTCCTCCGACTCCTGAGGCTACAGTACCGACTACAGCACCAGCTACGGCTCCCCACGGACCTCCGACCATACCTCCAGCCATTCCTCCAGTGGTACCTCCTTTTAGAGTTCCTGTGATAGCATTAGCTAAGCCCTGTTTAAATTGCCAGTCCTGTTGAAGTTCTAAGGTCTCGATTTGTCTATCGAAGGCTAAAAGATAATTTTTATTATTTAATTGATAATTTACCCATGCATCTGTAACGACTGGAAGAGAGAAGTCTCCTGATAGAATAAGGCCTCTATTATCCTTGAAATCACTACCATATAGACCTCCAAACTTAGGAGCTACATTAATAAAAGGCTGATAAGGTTTATAAGTGTATCGTACATTAAAGCCTTCAACTCCTCCGTTAGCTACGGCTGAAAACTCAAACACAGAAGCATAGTTAGGAGAACATACTCTATACATATCACATTGATTCTCAATTTTAGGATCCGTTACTTCTATAGGGTATCTTAAGAATTGCTCTTTTGAAGAAACGTCGCAAAAACTACAATAACCATATTTTACATTATTAGCTCCAGTTAAAATAATATAGTCAGTATTTTCTACCTTATCAATAGACCATATAGCTGGAGTGTTTGTACGACCTCTCCATTTAGAAATAGGACAATAAGGAAGAATTTGAAGATCATAAAGAGAAGCTCCTAGTTCCTTAGCTAAAGACATAGCCCAGGGAAGCATTATCTCCTTATCAATATAAATAAAAGTAGAACCGTCTAAACTAAAAGTATATCTTCCTGGACCTGTATAATATGGAATACAAAACATTTTATAAGGAGCGTCTTCTAGTTTTCTAACTGACTGAGGTAGACTATAGGTATAAGTACCTTGAACGTTTTCTATTTTATTAGCTACTATTCTAAATTTGTTTAAATAAATAACATAAGAAACTGGATAATTAACAACTCCAGCAATATTAGAGCCAAATTTAGTATTTAATTGATTATTAATATTGTTATATAGATAAGTGTACAAGTTGCTTTCTAAAGAACAATAAGCTCGACTTTGCTGTTCTATATTAGAACTTAAAGATAATTCATAAACTCCGTCATTGAACTGAATTTTTTTACCAATTAGAGAATATAATGTATTAAAAACAGAGCTAGGACACCATGAAGGATTATCTAATTCTAATTTTTCTACGCTTGTACTTACTGATATATCGGACCACCAGTCAGTACCTCTTAAAGCTGTAGCTTGATTTTGAGTATTACACCACCAACGATCATTTAAGGCTGAATCTCTAAAAGTATCATGATAATTTTTTCCATAAGAAAATCTATAGCCGTAACTTCTAGGGAAAACATAAACGTCCTCAATACTAAAATCGAACCTATTAGGAGAATTTAAGTCAATACTATTTTTCTCGGTTCCGTCGCAATATGTAGCGTACTCCCAATCTTCAAAGTCTCCAGAGATAGTCAAGTCTACTTCGGGGTTTATAGTAAATGATTTACTATTTAAAGCTTGATGATCTTGTGCAACATATCCAACTATCCAGGCCGTTTTAGAATCGTCTTTTAAAAGAGTCTCAGAGGTTTTAATTTGATTTAATAGAATATCCTCTTTATTATATATTGCTGGGTCAGTAGCGTCTACATATCCCTTTTCTATGTAACAAGGAGATTCTAATATTTCCTCTTTGTTATCAGC
>JAEIGA010015912.1_pt1 | contig 11450 bp, 9 predicted proteins | sample 9270691 | NCBI WGS metagenome assembly JAEIGA01 (sample SAMN17057246, study PRJNA624740) | gut metagenome | biome: biome; isolation source: fecal sample | host: Bos grunniens | place: China: Xizang | collected 2019
AGTGTTGGAGGGCTAATACCGTAGTAGGTACAAGTACAGCTACTTGTTTGCCATCGGTAGCGGCTTTGAAGGCAGCACGTATAGCCAATTCTGTTTTACCAAAACCAACATCGCCACACACAAGGCGGTCCATTGGTAGAGTCGACTCCATATCGTGTTTGATATCGGCTGTAGATTTAGCTTGATCGGGAGTATCTTCGTAGATAAATGAAGCCTCAAGTTCGTGTTGGAGGTAACTATCTGGAGTGAATTGGAACCCCTTTTCGGCTTTGCGAGCAGCATATAGTTGAATAAGGTCACGAGCAATGTCTTTGACTTTTGCCTTAGTGCGCTCTTTGAGGCGTTCCCATGCGCCAGTGCCAAGTTTGTTGATACGAGGTGGTTCGCCGTCTTTACCTTTATATTTCGATATACGATGTAATCCGTGTATAGAGACAAATATCACATCGTCGTTTTGATAGAGTAGTTTGATGACTTCTTGGCGTTTACCATTGTTTTCAGCCACCATAAGACCTGCAAATTTGCCTATACCATGGTCGATGTGTACCACATAATCGCCTATTTGTAACTGATTTATCTCTTTCAATGTCATCGACACCTTGCCAGCTTTGGCAATGTCGGATTTGAGTGAGAATTTGTGGTAACGGTCGAATATTTGGTGGTCGGTAAAGAAGCAAACCGATAGATCGTGGTCGATAAAGCCTTCGTGAATAGTACCTTCGATAGGAGTAAAGTGTATATTGTCGCCTCGTTCGTCGAATATAGATGCAATACGGTCGGTCTGTTTTTTCGAATCAGAGCAGATGTGGATGGCATATCCATCATTGATAAATGAGCGTAGTGAGTTGGCTACGATATCAAAATTTTTGTGATATGGAGGTTGGGCGGACTGATTGAAGTTGAAAGTTGTCAGATTAGTCGGACTTGTCGGACTAGTCAGATGGGTCGGACGATCGGACTTGTCGGACGAGTTTTTATTCTCGTGTCTCTTTAAATATATATGTCGGAAATTAGCAATCTGCTCTTTGGCTATGTTGCCGTTGATTAGAAGGTTGAGAACATCTGCTACGTTTTTTTCTGAGTGTTGTTTGATGAGAGTGTCGTCGTATATATCGTTGATTCGCTCAATAGCGAATGTCATATTTGACCAACAGATAATAGTATCAGAGGGTAGGAAATTGAATATCGAAATAGTCTCTTTATCGCCTTTGGCTGTTACGTTTGGTAGTATGCTTATTTCTTCTACCTCGTTGATAGATAGTTGTTTTTCGATATCGAATACACGTATCGATTCTATTTCGTTGTCCCAAAAGTCGATGCGATAAGGGCGTTCGTTAGAGAATGAGAAGATGTCGAGAATACTACCGCGTTGGGCATATTGTCCTGGTTCGTATACAAATTCTACTAATTCAAAACCCCATTCGGCAAGTGAACGAATTACCTTTTCTGAGTCAACTTCTTCTCCTTTGCGTATAGTCAATCTTTTGGTTTCAAATGTTTGTTGAGGCGTTACGCGTTCGATTAGTCCTTCGGGTGAGGTAACTATCAGCCAACCATTATTTAGTTGAGAGTTAAGAGTTGAGAGTTTAGAGTTTTTATAATTATGAATTATGAATTGTGAATTATGAATTATATTTAGTGCGTCGGTGCGCATAATCTCTGAAGCTAAGTCCAAACCACCATGTTTAGGTGATTTTTTATATGAAGAGGGAAGTAGTCCGCATCTTCCTGTAGGCATTGCACGATTGATGTCGTTGTAGAGATATGCCGCAGTTTCGGCATCTTCCATTACGACAAGCATTTTTGCTTCAGATGTTTGTTGTATAGCACTAAGCATCATACCCTTACCTGAGGCTTGCAATCCGTTGAGTTGCAACCCTTTCGAGTCAGAATTCATCCATTTAGTTATATCTTTCACTAATGGATGTCCTGCAAGTATTTGTATGATATCTTTGTAAATCATTGTCTTTTAGTAGTAAGTAATAAGTCGAAAGTATAAAGAGAAAAGTCTTACGACTTTCTACTTTTTACTTATTACTTTATATTATTTCGGTGCCTTAAAATATAATCCAATACCAATAAAAAGAAATATTATGTTTGGTAGCCAAACTGCAGCCAATACAGGCATATTACCTTTAACGGCAAACATACTTGATACAGTAGTGAATAATATATATAATGCGCTGAGGGCTATACCTATACCGATTTGTAGTCCCATACCACCACGTATTTTTTTCGATGATAGTGACACGCCTATTAACATAAGGATAAGTGCGGCAAAAGGGTTGGCATAGCGTTTATAATATTCATCTTTAAACATTTGAGTATTACCCATACCGCGAGCCTCTTGACGCTTGATATGCTCGTGTAGTTCGGTATTAGTCATTTGAGGTGCGAGGGCTCCTGTAATGAAAAACTCTGATGGATGAATATTTAATGCTGTATCTATCTGGTCGCCTTTTTCGATAGTTTCATATATACCGTCAAAATCGCGTTTGAGGTATTTCTTTATGTGCCAAATAGTATCAGCTTCATTCCATTCTATAGAATTGCCCGTAGTGCGACTGATGAGCGTTTTACCATCAAATCGTTCGAGCGACACTTTGTTGCCACGGTTACGATTTTCTTCGTAACGTTCTATGTACAATATAACTCCTGGCTCAATCTCCATCTGTATGTGGCGTGCCACTTCCGACTTGTTGGCTTTGATGTATTTATCTTCAAACGCAAGACGTACCTCATTGGCTGGTGGAATAATATATCCACTTAATATGAACGACATAGCCCCAATAATTATAGCCGAAATAACGTATGGGCGCAGCATACGATTGAAACTCACACCTCCTGCCAATATTGCTGTGATTTCGGTGTTATATGCCATTTTTGAGGTGAAGAATATAACCGAAATGAACGAGAATAGGGGTGTGAATAGGTTAGCAAAATAAGGAATAAAATTCAAGTAATAATCGAATATAATCTCGTTGAGTGGTGCTTTATTATCCATAAATTCATCTAATTTTTCGGATATATCGACCACTACCGATATTGTGATAATCAGCAATATCGACAAAAAGAAAGTACCCAAATATTTCTTGATTATATATATGTCAATTCGTTTCATTTTGTTTTAGAAGACAGAATAACATAAGAAACATAATTTTTGTTATTCTGTTATTTTGTCTTTTATAAACGTCGTGTGACGCGTTCGAGCATCATAGGTTTCCAAGTGTGGAAATCGCCTGCAATAATATGTTTACGAGCCTCTTTTACGAGCCATAGATAGAATGCAAGATTATGAATAGAAGCAATTTGCATAGCCAATAGTTCTTGACTTACAAATAAGTGGCGTAAGTATGCTTTCGAATATTGAAGGTCAACGAAACAATCACTTTCAGGGTCGATAGGCGAGAAGTCGTCAGCCCATTTTTTGTTCTTCATATTCATAATACCATTGCGAGTGAATAGCATACCATTACGACCATTGCGTGTAGGCATTACGCAGTCAAACATATCAACTCCACGTTCGATGCCTTCGAGCAAATTGGCTGGTGTACCAACTCCCATCAAATATCTCGGACGGTCTTTTGGTAATATATCATTCACCACCTCAATCATTTCGTACATCTTTTCGGTTGGTTCGCCTACTGCCAATCCACCAATAGCATTACCTTCGCGACCTTGGTCGGCAATGAATTTTGCTGATTCGCGACGGAGTTCAGGATAAACACAACCTTGCACAATAGGAAAAAATGTCTGTTTGTAGCCATATTTATTAGGCGTAGAGTCAAATTGTTCCAATCCACGTTTCAACCAACGATGAGTGCGCTCCATCGAGTTTTTAGCATATTTATAGTCGGCTGTACCTGGCGTACATTCATCGAAAGCCATCATAATATCAGCACCAATAGTACGCTGAATATCAACCACATTCTCAGGTGTGAAGAAGTGTTTTGAGCCATCAATATGCGAGCGGAATATAGCCCCTTCTTCTGTCAATTTACGATTGTCGGCGAGTGAAAACACTTGAAAACCACCACTATCAGTAAGAATAGGACGGTCCCAACCATTGAATTTGTGTAATCCGCCTGCTTTCTCTAAAATATCAAGTCCCGGACGTAGATATAGGTGATATGTATTGCCAAGAATAATTTGAGCTTGTACATCTTCTTTTACCTCACGAATATGCACACCTTTCACTGATGCTACAGTACCCACAGGCATAAATATCGGTGTTTCAATCTCTCCGTGGTCGGTTGTGATTACCCCTGCACGAGCAGAAGAATAAGGGTCGGTATGTAATAATTTGAAATCCATATAATATATTGCTTGCTATAGTTGCACGAGTCGATTTTTAATTGTAAGTCTTTCGATTTCTTTGGTCTCTAACTATTTGTAGTAATTTATGATTTCTTATTTTTTGATAAATTGTTATAGATTTTTTATGTAAGCGCGACGGCGTTTGTGTTGTTTGGTTTCGAAGTAGGCGAAGTTGGCTTGGTTTTTGGAGTTTTCTTCGAGGATGGCTGTGGTTTCGGTGTATTTGATGCCATATTTTTGGAAATATGGGATTTGGTCGTAGAAGAATAGGGCATTGACACCTTTGTTTTGATAGTCGGGACGCACAGCGATAAGCAAGAGGTTGAATGTGTTCATTTGTTTGGCTTTGAGAGCTTTGAGGAGTTTTATCCAACCGAATGGGAATAGTTTGCCACGTGTCTCTTGTAGGGCTTTTGATATGTCGGGCATACCGATGCCTACGCCTACGATTTCGTTATATTCGTTGATTGCGATTGTGATGAAATCGAAGTTGATTAGTGGAAAATACATCTCGGCATAATACTCTTTTTGACGTTGTGTGAGCGGTTGGAAGTTGTAGAGTGGTTGGTATGCTGCGTCAATTACATCGAAATACGAGTAACCATACTTTTCTTTCAACTCTTTGATACTGCGTACTTTGTCGATGCGTATTTTGTATTTTTCCATTACTATTTTGGCTACGCGTTCCATTTTTTCTGGTATTTGGTGTGGCGTAGTTACAAGGAATTCAATCCAATCGGCTTCTTTCACTAAACCGTAGCGGTCGAAGTGGTTGATGTAGTAAGGGTAGTTGTAGAGGCTTGCCATAGGCGATACGTAGTCGTAGCCTTCGAGCAAGAGCCCTTGATGGTCGAAGTCGGTGAAACCTACAGGTCCATTCATGGCGGTCATTCCATTTTGGCGACCCCAATTGGCAGCCGCATCGAGTAGTGCTTTTGATACTTCGTAGTCATCAATGAAGTCAAACCAGCCAAAACGCACCTTTTTACAATTCCAGTGTTCGTTAGCCAAGTCGTTGATAATAGCTGAAATACGACCTACTATTTTTCCGTCTTTGTATGCCAAGAAATTGGCAAATTTGCAATGGTCGAGAGCAGGATTCTTCTTTGTGTTGAAGGTATTCATCTCATCGAATTCAAGGCATGGGGTGTAGTAGGGGCTATCTTTGTATAGTTCGTTGGCAAAACGAATGAATTGGCGCAGTTCTTTGCGAGTTTTTACTTCTTTTATTGTAATCATAATGTATCAAGTCAATAGTCAATGGTCTATAGTCCACTGTTAATTACGGTCAGTTGACCGTTGTCGGTTATCAGTTGATGTTTATATTTTATTTTTTGAGGTCGGCGATAGTTTGTATCATATCGTCGGCTGAAAATACTGCATTGCCAGCTACGAGGCAGTCGGCACCGGCTTCGTAGAGAGCTGCGGCATTTTTGAGGTTTACGCCACCATCTACTTGTATAAGGGTATTACAACCTTTGCGATCAATCATAGCACGGAGGCGACGGATTTTGTCGTAGGTATTTTCGATGAATTTTTGTCCGCCAAAGCCAGGGTTTACGCTCATAAGGAGTACCATATCTACGTCGGCAACGATGTCTTCGAGGAGTTCGACTGGGGTGTGAGGATTGAGAGTAACACCAGCTTTCATGCCAGCATCGTGAATGCGTTGGATAGTGCGGTGGAGGTGAGTGCATGCTTCGTAGTGCACGTTCATCATTATTGCACCAGTTTCTTTCACTTCGTTGATAAATTTGTCAGGCTCAACAATCATCAAATGCACGTCTAAAGGTTTAGTGCAGAGTTGTTTTACGTATTTCAATACAGGGAAACCGAATGAAATATTAGGTACGAATACACCGTCCATAATGTCGATATGCAACCAATCTGCGTTGCTGCGATTAATTAGTTCGATGTCGCGTTCGAGATTGCCAAAATTGGCAGAAAGAAGTGAAGGTGATAAAAGTTTCATATTTTTTTAAATTAAAAATTAACAATTAAGAATGAACAATTGATTATTCATTGAATAAACTGCAAAGTTACAAAAAATATTTAATATAGGAAGTTACATTTTGAGATAAAAGTCGTGGGTTAGGGCGATGTATTCAGGGGTGTATTGGTGGCGCGTGATTTCGATAGTTAATGAGGAATGAGAAATGAGGAGTGAGGAATGGTTGAGTTGAGAATTTTGCTTTACGAATTGCAACAGTAATCGTTTTGGGGGAGCTGTTGGAGTGGGGTGAACTTCTGTGAGATGAGTGAGGGTGAAACCATATTTTGGGGCAAGGTCGATGAGTTGGTTGCCTTCGGTTACTGGTAATATGACTGATAATGAGCCACCGTCGTTGAGTAGACGAGCTGAGTGGAATAGTAGGTCCTCGAATGATAGTGAGTCGGTGTGGCGAGCTTGTGTGCGCCCTGCGTCAGGGCATTTGAGTGATGCCACGAAATAGGGTGGATTGCAGACTATTGCGTCGTATTTTTCTTGTGGATTATGGTCTTGTAGTGATGTGTGGTAGGTGGTGATGTGTTGAGCGAACGGACTATTTTTTATATTTTCAGTGGCTTGTTCGATTGAGGATTGGTCGATGTCAATAGCAGAAATAGTTAGGCGTGAGGAGTTAGGTGTTAAGCGTTGGGCAAGCATGAGGGCTATGAGACCTGTGCCTGTGCCGATGTCGAGTAGGCGTTGGGCATTAGATGAAATGGGAGCCCATGCGCCGAGAAGTACACCATCGGTGCCTACTTTCATTGCTGTGCGGTCTTGATGTATGGTAAATTGTTTGAATTTGAACATGATATTTTTTTTAACATAATGACAGAAGAACAAAAATTATAATTTAATTATTTTTTTGAACGTAAATTTACGTTAATTAGTCGTAAATTAATAATTTATGATTAATTTATGATAATTTACGTTTATAAAAATTATGTTTTTATGTTATTTTGTCTTTTTATTATTTTCGGCGAGCGGCGAAGAAGGATTGCATTAGTTCGAGAGATTCGGTGGCGAGGATGCCTGATACGACTTCTGTTTTGGGATGTAGGGCATTAGGTGAGAAGGTGGAGTAGCCTCGTTTTGGGTCGGATGCTCCATAGACTACACGTGATATTTGGCTCCAACCAAGTGCTCCAGCGCACATAATGCAAGGCTCGAGTGTGACGTATAGGGTGCAATCTTTGAGGTATTTGCCACCCATGATGTTGGCTGCTGCGGTTATGGCTTGCATTTCGGCATGGGCTGTTACGTCGTGGAGGGTTTCGGTGAGATTATGGGCGCGTGCGATGATACGTCCGTTCCATACAACTACAGCTCCTACTGGTATTTCGCCTTTGCGGTAGGCTTCTTGCGCTTCGATAAGCGCCATTTTCATATAGTTTTCGTCAGTCATAATTGATTCCGAATGGGTTGATTATGCATTGTGCATTATGCATTGTGCATTATGAATTGTGAATTGAATTAAAGTTGTTTTTTGAAGCGGTCGAGGGTGTTGAGGGAACCATATATGACGATTTGGTCGTTGGCGGCGAAACGATAGTCGGGTTCATCGGTAGTATTTACGACTTCGTATTCTAATTCACGCGAACCGAGGAAGTTGAATTTTGTGCGACGGCGTTTTACGGCAATGAGTTTTACGTCGAAAGTCTCTTCTATATTGGCTTCGGTGAGGCTTTGACCTTTAAGAATTTCGGGTATTTGACATTCGAGAATTTGGTGTTCGTGGTCGATTATGTATATACCTTTAATTTTTTCGGCTTCGGCGGAGTAGGACCAAATGTCGGCAGTGGTTTTTTCGGGTTCGATGACTTCGTCTACACCGATTGTTTCTAATATAGTACGGTGCATAGGATTTACGGCACGCGCTACGATGTGTTTTACGCCTGCTTGTTTGAGGAGTGATACGATGACAATTGATTCGCCTATATGGTTGCCGAGCGACACGATGACTACGTCGGTATCATCGAGTGGTAGTGATTTAATTGCTACTTGGTCGATGATATTGACGCACATAGTGGTGGTAATCTGTGATTTATATTCTTCTACGACGCGCATATCAGCATCAACGCCAGTGACGTCGTGTCCCATAGATGTGAGGCGTGTAGCGAGAGCTACGCCAAAATTGCCTAAACCTATTATTAGATAATTCATATTGATTTGATTTTTTCTTTTAGACATAATGAAAAAAGAACATATTTTCTTTTTACATATGCTTTGCTACACCTGCGGTGTATCTCAGCAAAAGAATGACAGACCTGTCGGTGTTAGTTTTTGTATTGTGTATTAACTGATAGGTATGTGTTCAGTAGGATATTGATAGAATTGGGTGCCTTTGTTAGAAATGAAGCATGAGAGTATGGTGATAGTTCCAAGACGGCCGATGAACATTACGATGAGTATTGTGATTTTGCTTATAAATGTCAAGTCGGGTGTGAGGTTGAGAGAGAGACCTACGGTAGAGAATGCTGAAACTACTTCGAATATAGCGTATTGAGTTGGTAGATTAGGTTCGAAAATAGAGAGTATTACGACACCGAATGCAACTACTACGAGAGATGAGAATATAATGATAAATGCTCGGTTGATAGATTGTTTGGCAATGGTGCGTCGGCGGATTTCGATATGGTCGCGACCACGTAATGTATTGATTACGTTGAGTAAAGCAATGGCAAATGTAGTAGTTTTGATACCACCGGCAGTGGACATTGGCGAACCACCAATCCACATATATAGAATCATTATTACGACCGAGATATTGGTGAGTGAACCCATGCTGAATGAAGAAAAACCTGCGGTACGAGGTACGGTGGCAAGGAAGAATGATGTAGATAGTTTGCCGAAGAACGATGTATCGTCGTTGAGTACGCTATTATATTCGGTTATGAAAAATATTATAGTTCCGCCAACGACCAATACGATAGTCATTATTAGAGCGATGACAGTGTTGGAACTGAGAATTGAGAGTTGAGAATTGAGAGTTGAGAATTGAGAGCGTTTTTGTAGTTTGTAGATTATTTTTTGTGTTTTATTTTTTATCCATTGCCAGAGGTTAAATAGGATAGGGAAGCCGATACCGCCAAGAATAATTAGCCATGATAGAGAGTTGAGTAGTAGGTAGTTGTTGCGGAAATTGGGGTGGAATAGTCCTGTTTCGAGAGTAGAGAAGCCAGCATTGCAAAATGCAGAAACAGAGTGGAATATAGCTTCGAATGCGCCATAGAGAGTGTAGTTGCCCATTGCCTCGTAGATGAATAGTGCGCCTAAGAGTTCGATTGCTATAGTGATGAAAATAATATTGCGGAGGGTGGTGAATATCTGCGATACGCTATTGTCGGGGTCAATTAAGTCCTTAATTAGCATTTTGTTTTGCGATGGATGACGACCAGCAAACATCAGTCCGAAGAATGAGGTGAAGGTCATAATACCGATACCACCTAATTGTATAAGAAATAGAATGATAATGTGTCCTGCGGTTGTAAACGTAGTGGCTACATCGATTGTTGTAAGCCCTGTTACGCATACGGCACTTGTGGCTGTGAATAGGGCATCGAAAAACGATATGCCATTGACCGTAGCACGAGGTAGTAGTAGAAGACCTGTGCCAGCAAAAATCATAGTCAAGAAACTGCCAACCATAATCCAACTTGGTGAGATTTTGGTCGATAGCGAGTGGGTTATTACGGCTGATATTTTCAGTAGAGCTTCAATGGCTACGATGCTAATCATTAAGTAGTTGTGGCGCAATATTGTGAATGTTGACCAATAGCGTTCGAGCCATTCAGTTGGTAATAGCCATATTACTGATAAAGATATGATTACTCCATATAAAAAAACGAATATAGGGTTGATTCGTTTTTTTGTTTTATATCGTGTTGAAGAGGATTTAGTGTGCGATTTTATATGTTTAATGAAATTAAATGTATATTCGCAGAAGAAAAAATAGAAAGAAAAAAGAAATAGAGGTAGCGGAATGGCTTTATCGAAAGCAATAGGAAAGCCGAGAGCGTAGATAAGAATTGCGATAACGACTATAGATGTTAGCGCATTGATTAATGATACTGCATTGAAAAGCCACGAAATTACAGGCGATAGCATTAGTTGCAATCGCATGATGATTGATTTGTATAGGCCTATAATTCGTTCTTTCATGGTATTTTATTGTCAATAGTCAATGGTCAATAGTCAACAATTGGCGTTTGGATTTGGACTATATTGACTTTGCTTTGCAAAGATAGGAAAATAATTTTAGAAATCCTATTTTTGTTGTGAAAAGTACTTACAAAACTTATTTATACCACATTCAGAGCATTTAGGTGAGCGGGCAGTGCATACGTAGCGGCCATGGAGTATGAGCCAATGGTGAGCGCGTGGCACGAGGTCTTGGGGAATATGACGGATGAGAGTTTTTTCGGTTTCGAGAGGAGTTTTGCTATTGTTTGTAAGACCGATGCGGTTGGCTACGCGGAACACGTGGGTGTCGACAGCCATAGTAGGTTGATTGAAACAAACGGCAGTGATGACGTTAGCAGTCTTTCGACCTACGCCTGGTAGGGTTGTGAGTTCTTCGGTGGTTGAAGGTACTATGCCGTTGAAATGTTCGATAATTGCTTGTGCCATACCTTGCAAATGGCGTGCCTTTGCGTTGGGGTACGATACCGACTTGATATAATGGAGTATATCTTCGACAGAAGCCTTAGCCATAGCCTCAGCCGTAGGGTAGGCATCGATGAGAGCAGGCGTAACCATATTGACTCGCTTGTCGGTGCATTGTGCGCTAAGAATCACAGCGACAAGTAGTGAAAATTCGTCGCGATATATTAGTTCGGGTTTGTCGTTAGCGTTGGTATCGATGAAATATTGTAGTACGCCGTTGTATCGTTCTTTTTGGGTCATAGTTTGTAGTTTTAGACATGAAGATACATTTTTTTATTAGCCCACAAATTTCACGAATTTACACAAATAATATTTGTGAATATTTGTGTTATTTGTGGGATATTATATTTTAGGATACAAAATTATGAAAAAATGTTGATATTATTGTTGTATATAAAGAATAATTTTTATTCTCTGTGTTTATTTAATTTAAACATGAATGGCAAGATTTTTGAGATAGATATTTAAAACGATTTTATAT
>JAEIGA010015913.1_pt1 | contig 11450 bp, 8 predicted proteins | sample 9270691 | NCBI WGS metagenome assembly JAEIGA01 (sample SAMN17057246, study PRJNA624740) | gut metagenome | biome: biome; isolation source: fecal sample | host: Bos grunniens | place: China: Xizang | collected 2019
CGAAACTTCTCCCCACCTCTACGTGGACCGTTGGGATACCCCAATCCTTTGTATTCATGGCCAAAAGGATTTCCGTATCGAATATACTCAAGCAGAAAGTGCATTTACTGCAGCCCGCACACGTGGTATCCCAGCACAACTTCTGCTCTTCCCTGATGAAAATCACTGGGTGCTCAAGCCACAGAATGGTATCCTTTGGCAACGTACTTTCTTCCGCTGGTTAGACAAGTGGTTGAAGGAAGATGGTAAATAATAAGAAGACACCGAAATACTCAGAGTTCTTCAAACAACATAAAAATTCAACAAAAAATATAAAATTTTATGGAACAAAAAATTCAAACCCTTCGCGAGTCTGCGTCTATGCGATGGACCGTCTTGCTCCTATTGTCTTTTGCTATGTTCTGTTCATATATATTTATGGACATCCTTTCGCCTATTAAGGATTTAATGCAGTCCGAAAGAGGATGGGATTCAACAGCATTTGGAACCATGCAAGGTTCAGAAACTTTCCTTAATGTGTTTATTTTCTTTCTCATCTTTGCAGGTATTATCCTCGACAAGATGGGTGTTAGATTCACAGCTTTACTTTCTGGTATTGTAATGCTGATAGGTGCAACCATTAATTGGTATGCGGTAACAGATATGTTTATCGGAAGTGATTTGGAAATATGGTTTACGGAGAATTTAAACTATATCCCAGGATTTGATGAATTAGGTGTTTCTCCTTTTTATTTGGGAATGCCGGCTTCGGCTAAACTTTCGGCTGTGGGCTTTATGATCTTCGGTTGTGGTGTCGAAATGGCCGGAATTACTGTAAGCCGTGGTATTGTTAAGTGGTTCAAAGGACGCGAAATGGCATTAGCAATGGGCTCTGAAATGGCTTTGGCTCGTCTTGGAGTGGCTACATGTATGATTTTCTCTCCGTTGTTTGCAAACTTGGGTGGAAAAGTTGACGTTTCTCGTTCAGTTGCTTTTGGCGTAATTCTTTTGATGATAGCCCTCATCATGTTTGTGGTATACTTCTTTATGGATAGAAAACTTGATGCGCAAACAGGCGAAGCAGAAGAAAAGGAAGAACCATTCCAAATGAAGGATTTGGGTCAGATTATGAAGAGTAGCGGTTTCTGGTTGGTCGCTCTTCTCTGCGTGCTCTATTATTCAGCGATCTTCCCATTCCAAAAGTATGCTGTAAATATGTTGCAATGTAACTTGACATTGAATCCTATTGAGCCAACATCTTTTTGGGCAAGTGAAACCGTAACAATTTTACAATATATCATTATGTTAATTGTAGCGGTAACAGCTTTTGTGGGTAATTTCTCTAAGAATAAGAAACTTGAATATTTATGGACCGGAGTTGCAGTCGTGTTCTTAGTGATTTATTGCTATATGGGTTATATGCGTCAGAGTGCTGCTGCTGTATTTGCTGTGTTCCCCTTATTGGCTGTAGCTATTACTCCTAAATTGGGTAAGTATGTTGATTATAAGGGTAAGGCCGCCTCTATGTTGGTGTTTGGCTCATTACTTCTTATCGCTTGTCACCTTACGTTCGCTTTTGTACTTCCTATGTTTGAAGGTAATGCTACAGGTGGATTTATAGTTGCATACTTAACTATTCTTGTTTTGGGCGCATCTTTCTCTTTGGTGCCAGCCTCATTATGGCCCAGTGTTCCCAAGTTGGTTGATGCAAAGATTATAGGTAGTGCCTATGCCTTGATTTTTTGGATTCAGAATATCGGTTTGTGGTTGTTCCCAATGTTGATAGGAAGCGTATTGGATAAGAATAATCCTGAAATTGTAGCAGCCTTAGCAAATGGAACAATGACTCCATCTGAAGCAGCAGTTTCATATGATTATTCGGCTCCGCTTATTATGTTGGCAGGTTTAGGTGTAGCTGCATTACTTTTGGGACTTGTCCTTAAAGTTGTTGATAAGAAAAAGGGATTAGGCCTTGAAGAGCCAAATGTAAAGGCATAATAACCATATAGATAGAAAAGTCCTGTTGCTATCTCGCATTAGGTGTGAGGTAGCAACAATTTTTATAAATGGAATAGTATTATTTAGCAAGATAGCCTATGGATTTTATTCTTACTGAGGTTTTGAAGCGGATAAAGATTGATGCATTGAATCCTATGCAGCAAGAAATGTGGGCAGTTGGTGATAAAACCAATGATATGATATTGTTGTCACCAACAGGAAGTGGTAAAACTTTGGCCTATATGTTGCCTTTGTGCCGTCATATAAATGTCGATTCAGAGAATTTGCAGGCTGTAGTGGTGATGCCATCACGTGAATTGGCGCAACAAAGCGAAGATGTGTTGAAGTCTTTGCGCTTGCCTATTAGAAGCATGTCTGTTTATGGTGGTCGACCAGCCATGGAAGAGCATCGTAGGTTGCGTGAAATTAAACCCCAAGTTTTGTTTGCTACTCCAGGACGTTTGTTAGACCATATTGAAAAAGAAAATATTTCTCTTGCTGCGGTGAGTATGGTTGTTATAGACGAATTCGACAAAAGCCTTGAGCTAGGTTTCAGCCGTGAGATGGAAGGGGTGGCAGTACGATTGCCTCGTAAGGGAGTAAGACGCGTTTATCTTTCTGCAACAGACATTACAGGAGAAACCGTATTCCAATCGTTTGTAGAGGGCAATAAGCTTTATCGGTTGGATTATTCTGTTACCCATGCGATGGAGAGTCGTTGTTCTTTATATGAAGTACAATCACCACGTAAGGACAAATTACAAACATTAGGTGAACTTTTAACTTTTATAGGAGGGCGCCCTACAATTGTTTTCGTTGGCCACCGTGAAAGCGTTGGACGTATCGCAACTTATCTAGACGACTTGGGCTTCTATGTGGATAGCTATCATGGAGGTTTAGATCAAGAACAGAGAGAACGCTCGTTGTATAAATTTCGCAGTGGAAGTACAAATGTATTAGTCTCAACAGATTTAGCGGCTCGCGGTCTTGATATTCCGGAGGTTGAGGCTGTAGTACATTACCATCTGCCACTTACGGAAGATGTTTTTACTCATAGATGTGGTAGAGCAACTCGTTGGGAGAATATTGGAGAATCCTATTTGTTGCGAGGTCCGGAAGAAACACTACCTACATTTTTGCCTATAGCAGAAAAAATACAGGAATTACCAAACGAAGTTAAACCAACTGCCCCCATTTGGACTACCCTTTATATCGGTCGTGGTAAAAAGGAAAAATTGAGTAAAGTAGATATCGTAGGGCTACTCTGTAAAAAAGGAGGGCTTCGTTCTGAAGAGATAGGAAAAATAGATGTAAAGGAGCATAAATCCTATGTGGCTGTAGCTCGTAAAAAAGTTCGCTCTCTTCTAAATAATATCAAAGGCGAGAAAATAAAAGGGATGAAAACGTTGATAGAGGAGATGTATTCATAAGTAAGAACAACTTGAATTTTAATCCTCCTTTCTCATACATTACAAAATTATTCCAAAAGGTAGGTAGAACTAAGTAAATTTGGTATCTTTGCCAAAAGAAGAGAGGAAAATATGAATTGCCTCTATTGAGGTCTTGTCTATATTTATTTTAGTTTACTCAAAATTTTAACCATAATTTTATGCTAAGAAAATCAATTATTGTTGCTGCCATCGCTCTATTAGTGGGAAGCATGCATTTAGGAGCAAAAGAAATTAATATTGTTCCTATGCCCCAATCTGTGGAAATGGGGGTTGGTGCTTTTAACTTGACTGCTCAAACAAAAGTTTATGCTCAAGGAGAAGGCGCTGCAGAGGTTGTTCGTATGTTTTCTGAAAAGATTCGAACTTCCTCTGGCCTTGACTTACTTCAAGGGAAGAAAGCAGGAAAAGGAACTATTGCCTTTGTTATTGATTCTAAAGTAACAGGAAAAGAGGCATATGTCCTTTCTGTAAAAAAAGATGTAATTTTGTGTAAAGCATCTACTCCTGCCGGTTTGTTTTATGGTATGCAGAGCCTTTTGCAATTGTTGCCTCCTGAAGTGGAAGGTACAGCACTCAATGGAAAGATAACCGGTTGGACCGTTCCTGTATGTGAAATAGTAGATGCACCGCGTTTTGCTTATCGTGGTGTTCATCTTGATCCTTGTCGTCATTTCCAAGATGTGGAGACTGTAAAACGTCAGATTGACTTGATGGCATCTTATAAGATTAACCATATGCATTGGCATCTTACAGAAGACCAAGGATGGCGTATTGAAATAAAGAAATATCCCAAACTTACTTCAGTCGGTGCTCGCCGTGTTGAGGGAGATGGTAGTATTCATCAGGGATTTTATACTCAAGATGAAATTCGCGAAGTAGTGGAATATGCTCGCCAGCGTCATGTGGCAGTTGTTCCTGAATTAGAAATTCCTGGTCATGAATTGGCTGCTATTGCTGCTTATCCCGAATTATCTTGTACAGAAGAGCCTATCACTCCGCGTATTATTTGGGGTGTAGAAGACATCGTAATGTGTCCGGGAAAAGAGAAGATGTTTGAATTTATGCAAGATGTTATCGACGAAATGGTCGAACTCTTCCCTTATGAACTTTTCCATATCGGAGGTGATGAAAGCCCTCGTGGTGAATGGGAGAAATGTCCTAAGTGTCAACAAAGAATTAAGGAATTAGGATATAAAGATGAGCCTAAGCGTCCGAAAGAGGCACAGCTGCAGAGTTATGTGGTTGGAAGAATAGGAGAGTACTTGGCAAAAAAAGGTCGTCGTATCATTGGATGGGATGAAATTCTTGAGGGAGGAAATCTTGATACAACTGCAATCGTAATGTCATGGCGTGGCGAAGAAGGAGGAATTGTTGCTGCTAAGGCTGGTCATCCTGTGCTTATGACACCTTCTAGTCATGGCTTCTATTTTGACCATTACCAAGCAGATCCTTTTACAGAACCGACTGCTATCGGTGGTTTTGCTCCTATTGAGAAAGTTTATGATTACGACCCCGTCCCTGCTGAGTTACGTGGAACAGGAAAAGAAAATTTGGTAATGGGTGTACAAGCAAATAGTTGGAGTGAATATATCCTTAATCCTTCCATCCTAGAAACTCGTTTGTATCCCCGTGTTCTTGCTTTGGCTGAAGTGGCATGGACACAACCAGAGCATAAATCTTATGCCGATTTTTCACGTCGCTTAGATGGAGATGCTGCATTGCGTTTACATACACGCGGAGTAAATTTCTTTATTCCTCAGCCAGAACAACCTGGTGGCTCATGTGATAAACTTGCTTTTACTGAAAATATGAGCCTTACATTGACAGCACCTCGTGGTCTAACAATTCTTTATACATTAGATGGTACCACACCTTGTATGCATTCTCCTAGATATGTGGCTCCGCTAAAATTGACCTCTTCGGCAACTATTAAAACAGCTACACTCCTACCTTGTGGCTTAATGAGCCCGGTTCGTACAATTCAAGCACGTAAGATGCATTATATGCCGGCTGTAGCACAGATGGAAGATGTGAAACCTGGTTTGGTACAGAGCATTAGCTGGGGTACATTCCAACAACCTGCGGATGTTCCTACACTTTGCGATGAAACGGGAGTGATTATTGACAAAATAGAAACATTGCGCACCCTTACTCATGTTCCCAATAGTATTCGTAATGTAAAACATTATGCAGCGACAGCAGAGGGTTATGTTAATATCCCAGAAGATGGTGTATATGAGTTTACTTCCAATAATCATAGAGTATGGATTGATGGTCAGCTGTTAATTGATAATTCCTCTTTACTTATCCCTAAGCTCACTAAGACTAATGAACAAGTAGCTCTGTCTAAGGGACTCCATAAAGTGAAAGTGCTCTTTATGGGAGGTATTTGGAATGGTTGGCCTACATATTGGGATGATGCTGCCCTCAAGATGCGAAGGGGAAATGGTGATTGGCAAACCATCGGAGCAGAAATGTTGTTTCATTAAAAAATAGTTACTCTAACATATCCTCCTCATTTTGAGGAGGATATTTCTTTATTATACTATTATATGGAAAAGTTCGTTCCTCATTCTTTTGAAAGTTGCACCTTTGAAAGTGAATTGTTGGGTGATGTAAAAGCCGGTTTCCCATCAGAAGCGAATGATGTTCGCGAGAAACTTGATTTAATAAAATTACTGGTGAAGCATAGGGCTTCTACTTTTTTCTTTAGAGTGAATGGGGTATCTATGGTAGATGCAGCGATGGATGAAGGAGATATCATAATTGTTGATCGCGCCATAGAACCATACAATAATTGTAAAGCAGTGTGTTTCCTTGATGGAGAGTACACAGTGAAACGAGTGGAAATAAATGAAAATAAAGTGCGATTGATGCCTGCCAATGAATTAAATCAATCCTATACTCCTATAGAAGTATCTTGTGAAAGTAATTTTATGATTTGGGGAGTGGTTACCTATGTGATTAAAAAAATGTAAATTTGAAGTTGAGGAAACGTTGTAGATATATTTTCTTCAAGGGTTATGTTCGCTTTAGCTGATTGTAATAATTTTTTTGTTTCATGTGAGCGTGTGTTTCGCCCAGAACTGTATGGGAGACCAGTCATTGTTCTCTCAAATAATGATGGTTGTGCTATAGCTCGTAGTAATGAAGCTAAAGCAATAGGAATAAAAATGGGGGATCCTCTATTTAAAATTCGTCATTTGGTGGAAAAATATGAAGTGAAGGTCTTTTCATCTAATATGACCCTTTATGCAGATATGTCACAACGAGTTCGCTGGGTTTTGGAGGAGTTTGCTCCTGCTGTGGAAGTCTATTCTATAGATGAGGCATTCCTTGATTTACGTGAAATGCCAATTGAAGATTTTGATGCTTATGCAAAAAAAATTGCGAAGGAATGCTGGAGATTCACATCAATTCCTCTTTCGGTAGGTATTGCTCCTACTAAAACTTTGGCAAAAATAGCATCTAAACTCTGCAAACAGTATCCACGTTTACAAGGAGGATGTTACTTAGCGAGGCCACAAGATGTTGAGAAAGTTTTGCGGTGCTATCCCATAGCAGATGTGTGGGGTATAGGTAGATGCTCTGTACAAAAATTACAGAAAATAGGTGTTTATACAGCGCATGATTTTACACAAATGCCTAAGTCATTAGTTCAATCTCTGTTAGGACTTCCGGGGCTTCGAACTTGGTTTGAATTGCGATTGCAGCCAGCAATTGATTTTGAAGATGCCATTTCTCCCAAGCAATCAATTTGCGTTTCTCGCAGTTTTCGAATTCCCATTACTTCGTGTGAATGTTTGTGTGAGCAGATAGCTAATTTTGCAAATGAGGTGGCAGTAAAATTACGAAAGCAAGAAACGTGGACCAATGAATTATGCGTATTTCTCCGTACTGATAGATTTAATGAGCGAGTGCCACAATCATATGTAAGCAGCCTTGTTCCTTTATTTTCTTCAACCAATGATAGTAGAGTAATTATATCAAAAGCTGTCGAAGAAACACGAAACTTATTTTCTTCTCATTATGCATATAAGAAGGCAGGGGTGATTGTCCCCCATGCGCTTTCGGCAAACAAAGTGATGCATTCTCTTTTTGACAATATCCAAGAACGAGAACGTGGAGTAAAAGTCTGTGAAGCTATAGACTCTCTCAATAGCTCTTTTGGAGCAGGAACTATTCGTTTGGCTATTCAAGGAGATGGAAAAATCCTATCTTCATGTAATCAACAATCTCCGCACTATACAACATTATGGAGTGACTTACCTTTGGTTTCTGTAAAATAGTAGAAAAATATTAGGAGCTATGGCACGCCATAGCTCCTAATATTTTGTTTCTTTCTAAAAGATGAAACGCATGGCATCATTAAAAAGTGCAAGGGCCATTAGAAGGAGTAATAGTATCATACCAGCCGTTTGCGCATATTCATGGAATTTGTCACTAAGTGTACGGCGGGTAATAATTTCGTAGAGTAGGAAAAGTGCGTGTCCTCCATCCAATGCCGGAATAGGGAGGATGTTGATAAATGCAAGCATCAATGAAATAAATGCCATAAGGTTCCAAAAGGCTGTCCAATCCCAAACGGTAGGAAACAGGCTACCCATTGTTATAAAACTACCTACACTCTTTGCTCCTTCTGAGGTGAATAGATACTTTAAATCACTTACGTAGTTTGCTAAAACTTTACATCCATACTTGCATCCTGCTGGTATACTTTCTAAGAAAGTGTAGCTTTGATGAGTAGTTGGGTAGCGCTCATTAAGAGGTTTCCAGCTGAAACCAGATTTATAGTCGGTGTTAAGATTCAATGTAATTGTATCTACCTGAAGAGAATTGGCACGCTGTATTCCTAATGTTAGTTGACGTAGCTTTAAGCTATCTGTGGGATTCCCATGAGCGAGAATATCTAGTCTACGAGCTACACAATCGAAAAATTCATTTAGATTACTGATAGGGGTGTCTTCATAAAGAACAATGCGGTCGCCTGTTCTTATTCCAGCTTGGTCTGCAGGGCTTCCTGATAAAATACTGTCAATGACTGATGACAAAAGTGGCTCTGCAAAAAGTGGCTTCTCTGAAGTCATTTCAAGAAGGCTGGGAGGAGTTGTTAGGGTAAGTTCTACTTCTTTTCCATTACGAAGAACCGTCACTGTATTGGCTTCAGAGATGGAGCGATACATGTTCACAAGTTTTGAGTCAAAGTACTCAAAAGAAGTATCGTCTGTGCGCAAAGGAATATCACCGTCTCTAAAACCGAGTTGTTGAGCTCGTTCATTGAATTTAAAACCATCTGTAATATCACGTTGCTTGATTTGAGTTTCTCCATGGGCAAAAAGGAGCATTGCGTAAATAATGAGGGCAACAATAAAGTTGACCAATACACCTCCAATCATTACCAAGAATCTTTGCCATGCAGGTTTCGCACGGAATTCCCATGGTTGTACTGGTTGTTTCATTTGTTCGGTGTCCATAGATTCATCTATCATACCGGCAATTTTTACATAGCCTCCAAGGGGAATCCAACCGATTGCATAAGTGGTATCACTATTTCGTGGTTTAAACTTGAATAGTTGGAATTTCCAGTCAAAAAACAAGCAGAATTTTTCTACTCTAATTTTGAATAACCGAGCAAACAAAAAATGTCCAGCTTCATGGAGCAGAATAAGTAATGAAAGACAAAGAATAAATTGTAAGGCTTGAATAAGTACGCTTGGCATATTTTGAAATACTGAATTAGTAAGATTTATATTTATATAAGTGAGGTGGCTATTCTGCGTGCCTCAGAATCTGTTGTTAGGTATGTTTCTAATGAAGAAGATGCGTCATATGTTGCTGTTTGCATAGTTTTCTCTATAATAGCAGGGATTTGATAGAAAGCTATCCTTTCGTGGCGGAATGCACTATTGGCTATTTCACCAGCAGCATTGAGAATACACGGCATATTTCCTCCGATTTCAATGGCTTCGTAGGCCAATCGGAGTGATGGGAAACGTTCTGTATCTGCTACTTCAAAATGCATGGTCTGTAATTTGAATAGATTAAGCCGTTCACCAGAGAGAGGCAATCTGTGTGGATAAGAAAATGCATATAGGATAGGCAATCTCATATCAGGTACTCCTAATTGTGCCTTCACCGCTCCATCTGTAAATTGTACAGCTGAATGGATGATACTTTCAGGGTGTACAACGACTTCGATATCTTTAGGCGCTACATTAAACAGCCATTTAGCCTCAATCATTTCAAGACCTTTATTCATCATTGTGGCCGAGTCTATTGTGATTTTAGCTCCCATTTTCCAATTAGGGTGACAGAGTGCTTCTTGAAGTGTGACATTCTGAATTCTTTCCTTTGTGAAAGTTCTGAATGGTCCACCAGAGGCGGTAAGTAAAATTTTCTCAATCTTGTTGTCTCCTTCGCCAACAATTGACTGAAAAATTGCTGAATGTTCACTATCTACCGGTATAATAGGAACTGCATAGTCATGAGCTAATTTATTGATAAGTTCTCCTGCCACCACTAATGTTTCTTTGTTGCTAAGAGCTATGGCCTTTCTTGCTTTGATTGCTGCAATAGTAGGGCGTAATCCAGCAAAACCTACCATGGCAGTCAAAACCATGTCAATAGCTTCTCCTTGAACTACTTCTTCTAGCGCTTGACTACCTGCGTAAACTTTGATGGGAAGATCGGATAGAGCCTCTTTTACTAACTCATACTTTTGTTCGTTTGCAATTACTACTGAGTCAGGTAAAAATTCACGAGCTTGTTGAATAAGTAACTCTGCTTGATTGTTAGCAGTAAGTACATATGCTTCAAAGTGTTCGTTATGTTCTCGGATAACACTGAGTGCTTGTGTGCCAATGGAACCGGTAGAGCCTAAAATTGCAATTCTCTTTTTCATTTTTTAATTAATATTGAGTAAGCCTTCAGGCAAGTTTAGTAATATGTTGTGTTGCTTAATATCGTAATCTAACAGAAAGTCATCATGAAAGGGTATGATAATTTCTGTTTTGTTTTTTTCGCAAGGAGTGATATAAAGTAAGATATTCGCAGAAGAATCGTCAACGGCATTTATTTCTCCTATACAGCCTTTATCAATAACATTAACAGAGAATCCTACGAGTGACTTCCATGAGCGCAAAGTTTCCGAAGCGTCTTCAGGAACAGCTTCTTTAGGATAATAAATAGGTGTCTTAATATATTTTTTTGCTTCCTGCTCACTATTAATTTCCTCAAATTTAAAAATGGCAGTATCATCATTCTTAAATTTGTATTCTTCCCAAAAGAAGGGCACAAACAATCCATCAAGTAAAAAAATAAGATACTCTGCATCTCCTTCGTCGAAGATGCTGTCAGTAAATGTAATTTCTACTTCTCCGGATATACCTCTGTATTTTGATATATATCCTATGGGGAAAACGTCTTTTTGCTGAATCATTCCACTCGAATTATTTTAGCGCCTAAAGCATTTAAACGCTCGTCAATTTTTTCGTAGCCTCTATCTATCTGTTCCACGTTGTCAATACGACTAGTTCCTTCTGCACTCATTGCCGCAATGAGCATGGCGATTCCTGCACGAATATCTGGTGACACCATTCGTCTGCCTCGTAATTTCATTTGGTTGTCATGTCCAACTACAACGGCACGGTGAGGGTCACAAAGAATAATTTGTGCTCCCATTTCAATAAGAGTGTCGACAAAGAACAATCGGCTTTCAAACATTTTTTGATGGAATAGTACAGACCCTTTTGCTTGTGTGGCAACTACGATTAGTACGCTAAGAAGATCTGGCGTGAGACCAGGCCAAGGGGCATCTGCTAAAGTCATGAAAGAACCATCTATGAACGATTCAATGGTGTAATGTTCTTGTTTGGGGATGTAAATGTCATCCCCCTGAAATTCCATTTGAATTCCTAAACGCGCAAAGGCATCAGGAATAATTCCTAAATCTTTACATGAAACATTTTTTATAGTAAGTCCTCCTCCAGTCATGGCTGCCATACCAATAAAACTTCCCACTTC
>JAEIGA010015914.1_pt1 | contig 11449 bp, 7 predicted proteins | sample 9270691 | NCBI WGS metagenome assembly JAEIGA01 (sample SAMN17057246, study PRJNA624740) | gut metagenome | biome: biome; isolation source: fecal sample | host: Bos grunniens | place: China: Xizang | collected 2019
AATTTTTCTTTTTCCTATAACCGAAAAAATCGGAACTAAAATTACATAAAGTGCGGTGAGGAAGCCGGAGTGGGCTTCGGTATTGGCACCTTCGGGATAGAGTGACATACCAAACTGTTGAATATTTGAGGCAATAGTCAAACAAATGCCGCAAACTATTCCGCCTATGTAATATGTTTTACGTGACTCTTTATCTTTTGGGAAAAAGGTTTCTTTTTTCTTTATATTGGTAATCGACCAAAAGATAAAAAGAGCAACTGCACCTATAATTGAACGGCAAGTGAGTATTGAAAAAGTGTGGGCGGATTGACTTGCCATATTTTGAGCCACGAAAGCCATACCCCAAATGAATGCGGCAAGGCCTAAAATTGCGGTACCTTTTAAGTTGTTAGTTTTCATTGAGTTTGTCCTTTCTCATTGTGAGAGAAATGCGCTTTTTCGAGACGTCAACGCCCAAAACCCAAACCTTTACAATATCGCCAACCTTTAAAACTTCGCTTGGATGTTTTATAAAGCGGTTTGTGATTTGAGAAATGTGAACAAGACCGTCTTGGTGAACGCCAATGTCGACAAATGCGCCAAAGTCAATAACGTTGCGAACAGTACCTGTGAGTTCCATACCCGGCTTTAGGTCTTCCATCGACATAATATCGGTGCGAAGTAATGGGGCGGGGAGTTCGTCACGAGGGTCTCTGCCGGGGCGTTCAAGTTCTTTAATAATATCGGTAAGGGTTGGAACACCAACACCTAATTCTTCTGCAAGGGCGGAAAGTCCTTTTTCTTCGGCAATGACTGAAACATTTTTTACGGCTTCGGTATTAAGGTCTTTTTGTGATAAATCGCAAAGTTTTAAAAGTTTTTCACACGCCTCGTAACTTTCGGGGTGAACACCTGTGTTATCAAAAGCATTTTTACCGTCGATAATTCTAAGGAATCCGGCGCATTGTTCAAATGCTTTTGGACCGAGTTTTGCAACCTTTAAAAGTTGCTTACGGCTTGTGAATTTGCCGTTTTCTTCACGGTAGGTAACAACGTTTTTAGCCACAGCCGGACCTAAACCTGCAACGTGGGATAAAAGTTGAACCGAAGCGGTGTTAAGATCCACACCAACACTGTTTACACACGCTTCAACAACGCCGTCCAATGCACCTGTAAGGCGATTTTGCGGCATATCGTGTTGATACTGTCCAACGCCAATGGCTTTTGGCTCAATCTTAACAAGTTCGGCAAGTGGGTCTTGCAAACGACGTGCAATAGATACCGCACTTCGAAGCGATACGTCATAGTCGGGAAATTCTTCGGCAGCAAGTTTTGAAGCCGAGTAAACACTGGCTCCTGCTTCACTTACTACCATATATGAAACACCGTTGTTCATTTCTTTGATAACCTCAGCCGCAAATACTTCGGTTTCGTGACTTGCAGTACCGTTGCCAATTGCAAAAACTTCAACGTTATGTTTTTGAACAAGTGCTTTAATTATGATTTTTGCATTTTCAATATCATTTTTTGGTGGTACAGGGTAGATTACACCTGTATCGAGTACCTTACCTGTGCCGTCTACAACTGCAACCTTACAACCGGTTCTGTATCCGGGGTCAAGACCTAAAGTGATTTTATCTTTAAGTGGCGGTTGCATTAAAAGTTGACGAAGATTTGTGGAGAAAACTTTTATAGCCGATTCACTCGCTCTGTCGGTAAGTTCTGAGCGGATTTCACGTTCAATTGACGGGAAGATAAGACGGTTATACGCATCTTCTGCCGCCGCTTTTACAGTATCGGTTGCAGGGGAACCCTCTTTAATATGATTTTTGGCAATAATGAACATTGCCTTATCTTTCGGGAAATCTATTGAAACCTTTAAGAAATCTTCTTTTTCGCCACGGTTTATAGCCAAAATTCTATGGTCTGCAATTTTTGCAACACTCTCGCTGTAATCGGCGTACATTTCGTAAACGTCAAGGTCTTCTTTAGCGCCTTTTACAACCATAATACCGTGTGCCGAGCATACAAAACGCATACGTTTTCTAATGTCGGCATCGTCTGAAATTTTTTCGGCGATAATATCCATAGCGCCTTGAAGTGCATCCTCGGCGGTTTCAACACCAAGTTCTTCATTTATATATTCTTCTGCCAAAGTGATTGGCTCTTTGCAGTCGGGCGCTTGTTCGTAAATAACGTTTGCCAAAGGTTCAAGCCCTTTTTCCTTAGCAACCGATGCTCTTGTTTTTCTCTTTTTCTTGTAAGGGCGGTAAATATCATCAAGTTCGGTCAAAGTCACTGCATTTTCAATGGCGATAATAAGTTCTTCGGTAAGAGCGCCTTGTTCTTCAATAGATGCCTTGATTTTTTCTCTTGTTTCGTCCATATTGCGAAGATACATAAGACGGTCGTGCAAGTCACGTAAAACTTGGTCGTCAAGTGAGCCGGTGGCTTCTTTACGGTAACGGGCAATGAAAGGAATAGTGTTGCCTGCGTCAATAAGTTCTACCGTATTTTGTACCTGAAACGGTTTTAAATTAAATTCTTCTTGTAATTTTTTTAAAATATCCATATAAACACCTCAATAAGAATATTATACCATTTTTTGCAAGGTTTCTCAACCACAAAATTACTATTGTTTTTTTGGTCTAAATGTTATATAATTGTGTTGAATTAGATTTTTGGGAGATAGATGTATTTGAATATTTTGAATAATATCGTATCAGCAATAGGTGATTCGTACCTTGCTGCCAATGCTGTTTATGCGGTAATAGGTACAATTTTAGCGTATCTTACTTTCCACAAGAAAATTTACAGAGTGTTGGGATTTTTCTTTACACGAAAATTCAAACCCGCTAAAAACAAACATAAATATGCCATAGTAATTGCGGCAAGAAATGAAGAGCAGGTTATTGGCAATTTGCTTGACAGTATAAAACAACAAGATTACCCGCAAGAACTTTTAAACGTTTTTGTGGTGGCGGATAACTGTACTGATAACACCGCTCAGGTGGTTCGTGACCACGGCGCTGTTTGTTATGAACGTTTTGACAGTGAACGTAAAACAAAAGGTTTTGCGCTTCAGTATTTGTTTGAGTGCATTGAAAGGGATTACGGCACAAAATCTTTTGAAGGTTATTTTGTTTTTGATGCTGATAATCTTTTGAAAGAAGATTATATTTCACGTATGAACGATTCGTTTGATGCGGGTGAAAAGATTATAACATCCTACCGCAACACCAAAAATTTTAACGAAGGTTGGATTGCTTCAACGTATGCACTCCATTGGTTGCGTTCAATAAGGCAAAATCACCGTGCACGTTCGGTACTTCGTCTTGCAACTAATATTCAAGGAACCGGTTTTCTGTTTTCAAATGAAATTGTAGAAAAAGGTTGGAAATACACCTCTCTTACCGAAGACCGTGCTTTAACTGCTGATGCTGTGGCGCAAGGATACCGCATTTCATATAACGATAAGGCAGAGTTTTATGACGAGCAACCTGTAAGTCTACGTGTGGCGCTTCGTCAACGTCTTCGTTGGTCAAAAGGACATCTTTTGGCTTTTGTAGAAACAGGACCTTACTTGTTTGCAAATATCTTTTGCGGTAAGTTGTTTATTAAAACTCGTTTTACCGATAAACAAGAAAAGCAAAAACAACCAATAACACTAAAACGTATAGCATTAGGTTTTGTTGAATCAATACGTCATAGATTTGCTTCGTTTGATACTTTAATGCAACTCACACCGCTTTCGGTTTTTAACGTTGCACGTTGGCTAATTGTTCCTGTGTTTATGTATGCTTGTTATTGTTATAACGGCGGTATCGAGAATATAACCTTTTTCTCGGGCGGCACATATCTTGCAAAACTTTTGCGATGGATGTTCCCGTTTGATATAACTGTGAATTCGGGTGCAGATGCTTTCTTCACCGGTTTGTTTATGCAATGTTGGTTGAGACTCTTGTACCGTGCAGGTAAATATATTGAAAACACTTTGGGTGCTATATATTTGTTTATTATGGAACACAAGCGAATTGTTAAAATTCCGTGGTATAAAAAAATACTTTATACACTTACTTGGCCCATATTTGATATTATTGGCAGATACACAACTTACGTAGCATTGTTTGTAAAGGTTACTTGGAAACCAATTCCGCATGAAAGTAAAATAACCATTGACGATATTAAAAAAGATAAGGTTGCAAAATAAAAAAACGCTTCTCGTTTTGAGAAGCGTTTTTAATTTTAGATTTATCTTGCGTTGGCTTTTTTCTTTGCCTTGTATCTTTTCCAAATAACCCAAAGTGGGCCTGAAATAAAGATGGATGATATAGAACCGGAAATAAGACCAAATGCCATTGGAATAGCAAAAGTACGAAGTGTTGTAAGACCAAAGAACTCAGCAACAACAACGATTGTAACAACGGCTGTAATGGTTGTAATGGTTGTTACGATGTTACGAATCATAACTTTATTAACACTCTTGTTAACGAGTTCGCCGATTTCAAGGTTGCGGAAAAGACGTTCGTTTTCACGGATACGGTCGTAAATAACGATTGTATCGTTGAGTGAGTAACCAAGGATTGTAAGTATTACTGCAATGTAGTTAGAGTCGATTTGAAGTCTGAACACAACGCAAGTAACGAAAGTGACAAGAATATCAAAAACAAGTGCGCAAAGAGCGGTTAACGCTGCAGATACACCACCGATTTTTCTGAAACGGAAGCCAACATATATTACCACCAAAACAGCAGTGATAAGAACGGCTACCAAACTCTTAAGGAAGAAAGCGCCTGCGATTGTAGGACTTACAGAGTTTGAATTGTAAAGTGAAATCTTGTTGTCTTTGAATTTTTCTTGAAGATTTTTTGTGAGTTTTTCTTGTGTTTCAGCCGAAATAGCATCTTTACCAACAAGTGCGATTTCAAAAGTTTGAGTATCACCTGCGAGTGAAGTACTCTTGGTGAGGGTGAAAGATTTGTCGATATTTTCTTTTACGGCTTTTTCAACATCGGCTTCTTTAACGTCACCGGTGTAAGAATAAGAAATTTTTGTACCGCCGGAGAAGTTGATATCAAGACTAACACCAAAAATTCCTGCGCATACAGCACCGATTATGAATATTGCGAGATATATAATAAGTGCCGGTTTGAAAGTTTTATTGTAATCAATGTTAAATTCACGCATTTTTGTTACCTCCATAAAGCCATGGATTTCTCAAGCATTTGTATTGTGAAATGCTTTTGAGCATAGTTTTAGAGGCCCAAATACCCATGATAAGGTTGAATATTGTACCAACTAAAAGGGTGTAACCGAATGAGTAAATAGCACCTGTTACTTGTGTGCCGAATAATGACATGAGCGGAGCAAATATTTTTGCCAAGAAACTATCAGGTGTACCGAATGCACCCATAAGTACAACAGATACAATAACGATGGTAACGTTACCGTCTATAATAGCGCTAAGTGAGTTTTTGTAACCTGAGTCGATAGCACCGTCGATTGTTTTGCCTTTTTGGAATTCATCACGGATACGTTCTGCCGCAATAACGTTACAGTCAACACCCACACCGATTGAAAGGATGATACCTGCGATACCGGGGATTGTAAGGGTGAAACTGTTTGCATTTGCAAAGTAACCCGAAATACAAGCAATAGAACCTGCGAGTTGACCTAAAAGTGCAATTGAAGCGATAACACCGTTAAGACGGTAGCGCAAAATCATAAGTAAACAAATAAGACCAAATGCAATAGAACCTGCTATAAGCATTACGTTGAGAGCATCAGAACCGAGGGTTGGTGATATGATTTGAAGTTTGCTGTCATCAACGGTAAGACCAAACGGAAGTGAACCGGCGTTGATTTTATCTGCAAGTTCTTTTGCCATTTTATCGTCTTCCATACCTGTTATGTAGCAAGTACCGCCTGTGATGGCTTGGTTAACTGTTGGGTCTGAAAGTAAAGTTTCATCCATCCAGATAGAAATTTTTTGACCAACCAATCTTGCGGTAGCATCGGCAAATTTTTGTGTGCCGCTTGCATTAAAGTCAAGATATACAACGTAGTTGCCTTGTTCGTCAACACCCGGAGTTGCTTTTTTTACGTCAGTACCGCTTAAAATAACCTTATCTTGTGTTTCGCCTTCAGTGAAAGTAAGCATTGCGGTTTCACCTAATTCTTGAACTGCGGAAGCAGCGTCAAAATTGCTTTCGTCGGCAGCCCAAGGGAAACGAACGATTATTTGATGGTTGCTGTCGTCTGCAAAAACTTCATAGTCGGTAATGTTGTTGTTTACAAGACGTGTTTCGATAATGGATTTTGCAGCGTCCATATCATCGCTTGTGATTTTGACACCTTCTTTGTCGGGTGAGAAAACTGCTTCAACACCGCCCTTGATGTCTATGCCCCAACGAATTTCGCCGGCGCCTTTTAAATAAACCTTTTTGGTATCGCCGTAGTAGTCGCTAATTCCAAAGAAAGCAGTGAATGCTAACGCTAAAATTAGAACAAAAACCACGAAAAATACCGGTTTGCCTGTTCTTTTTAACTTCATGGCAAATCCTCCATATTCAAATTATTTCTATTATACAAAAAATTTTGTAAAATGTCAATTAAATTAGTCTTGAGAATAACCTAATAATTTTTCTAAAGCAGCATATTTAACTGCAACGCAAAGTACTTGAGATGCCTTTTCAATTTCGCTTACAGACGGGAAAGATGGAGCAATACGGATATTGCTGTCTTTCGGGTCGTATCCGTGGGGGTAGGTGGCACCTGCAGGAGTTAAGGTCATACCTGCATTAGCGCATAGTTCTTCAACTCGTTTAGCGCAACCTTCAAGTACGTGAAGACTAATAAAATAACCGCCGTTTGGTTTGGTCCAGTTTGCTATTCCCAAATCTTTTAAGTGGCTGTCAAGCGCCGATAAAACACAGTCAAACTTTGGACGAAGAATGTTGGCAAGTTTTTTCATATGCTTTTCAACGTCTTTAATATCACGGAACATTCTTGCGTGACGAAGTTGATTGAGTTTATCAGGACCGATGGTTTGATACTGCATACGGTCTTTCAGCATTGCCACGTTGTTATGACTGGCACCTGTTGCGGCTACACCGGCACCCGGGAAGGTGATTTTTGAAGAAGATGTGAAAATAAGGGGTAAATCAGGGTTGCCTTGTTTCACACATTCGTCATAAATGTTTAACAATTTATCTTGGGTGTCGTAAAGGTGGTGAACGGCGTAAGCGTTGTCCCAAAAAATTCTGAAATCTTTTGCGGCGGGTTTTAATGCAGCCATTCTTTTTACAACATTATCAGAGAAGGTGATACCTTCAGGGTTTGAGTATTTTGGAACACACCAAATACCCTTTACAGTTTCATCTTTAACCCATTCTTCGACTTGTTCCATAACAGGACCTTCATCGTTCATTTCAATTGGAATAAGTTTGAAACCAAAATATTCGGTTATAGCAAAGTGACGGTCATAACCGGGTACAGGGCATAAAAATTTACGGTCACGACATTCATACCAAGGTTCTGCTCCCATACCGTGAGTCATTGCTTGTGCTATTGTGTCAAACATCATATTAAGTGATGAGTTACCGCCCACAATAATTTGTTCGGGCTTTAACTCCAAAATTTGTGCGAAAAGGTTTTTCATTTCGGTAAGTCCGTCAAGTCCGCCGTAGTTACGGCAATCAATACCGCTTATATTTTTAAAACCTGTGTCGTTGCCAACAAGGTCGAACATCTTTTCACTTAAATCCATATTATCAAAACCGGGTTTGCCACGAGACATATCAAGAGATAAATGCAAAGAACGAAGTGATTCGTATTCTTTTTTAACAGCGTCAAACTCTTTAGATAATTCTGAATTTTCCATTTTTAAATATTCAGTCATCAAAATTTCCTCCTTAACCAATATATAATACTATATTTAATATATATTTTCAAGTATTTTATGTCAAAAAGAAAAATCCGCACCTGAAAAGGTACGGATTTTAAAATTATTATTATTTATTCTACACAAACTGTGCCGTCTGCTTCAACAGTAATTGTCATATCTTCTTTAACATACTCTAAAAACTCATCACCAAGGCAGTCGATAACGGGCATACTCACACCGTCAACCCAAACATCTGCCAAAACTGCGCCTGCGGCTGCGAGTGAGTCGATGTGGTTTGAAAACAACATACAGGCAGGATAGGTTTTTAATGCACAGGCGCAGTAAAGCACCAAACCACCTGTGGTTGAGCCGATTGTTTGAGGCAAACAAAGTGCTTTGCCTGCCAACGATTTGCCGTAAATATCGGCATTATTCTGGTCACCGCATTTTACGGCTTTATCACCAAACTGCAAAGCCATTTGCATAGATGCCAAGGTGTTAAAGCCCTCCTTTGTGACAACGGCTTTGGCTGTTACTGTTCCGGGAGTTACAATTCTTCCTTTAAATTTTTTCATTTTATTTGCCTCCCTTTGTAAGTGATAGTAAAATTTCGTCGTCGGTGTAGTAACGTGCGCTTGTATATGTACGTAATTTATTTGAAGAAGTTATAACAGGCACCTTTTTGCAAAGCGGATTATTCATATACATAAGAGGACAAATGTAAGAAGTAATAACACCTGTTTTCTTTAGTCTTTCGGCATATTTGGTTTTGTTAAATTCTTCAAGCACCTTTGGAGCGGCAGTAAATACTGTTGGAATCAGTACCTTTTTATTGCCGTATTCTTTGAGAGCGGATTCGATTTTATCGGTCCAGTCTTTAAGTTGTTGCAAACTCATGTGGGGGCATCCCATAAAGCAAAGTTTTGGCTTTGCATCGGGATTTTTCCAAACAACAGGGTAATTTGCCTTAACTCTTTCGAGTTCGGCATCGTCGATTATATATTCTTTAGCATCGGCTGTGATAAGGTCTTTTCCTTGTTCTTTGGCTTCGGGAGTGAGGTTTTCAATATGGTAAAGACCAACAGCACCGTTTGAAGCGGTTGCTGCGCCAAAATCTTTAAGATAAGTACAAGCCGCATCGTCAAGTTCGGTTCCAAGCCATTTGTCAAGACCTATAACGTAAGGCACGTCTTCCATAACCTTCATACCAATAGCCGAGCCCAAAAGTTGTGCTTCAGGTTTTTTGGTGGTTTCAATTTTTATAACCCAGGTGGCTTTTCTGCCTTCATCGGTCAAAAGTCCAAAGTAGGGGACATATCCTACAATTGAACCCATAATATCAATAATACCTGAGTTGCGGTTGCAACGTGCACCTAAAACCGAGTTTGCATATACAACTGCGCTTGATTCCGCCCAACTTAAAATATCGTCTTTTTTGGGCTTGTTGCCCACTTCATCCATATAGCAAGTACAGGTGAAGGCGTCTTTATCCATAAGGCCGAGTTTGTCTAATTGTGCTTCGTAGAAATTTTGTTTAGTGTACATAAGTTTATTAAAAACTATGTTTTGCAAAAAGTTCGCAGGGACATTTTTGTCGATAGGGCGTGGGTCAACCGAGAATTTTTGGCTTGAAGCCACGCCTGCATCTAATAATTGTTGCATAAGGTCATAAACAGGAGACATAACCTTAAGACCGAAAGAGGTTACAAGATGGTTGTATTTAGAAGTAATTGGTACTAATTTTTCGGCTTCAAAGGCATCGCCGTACATTACCATGGTTTTCATGACTTTTGCCATGGTTTCACCTTTTGAACCGTCTAAAATGGCTTGTTGTTCTTTAGTTAGTTTCAAAATTTTTCACTCCTTATATCTTCATCGCTGTGTCCCAAGCACCCCAGATTACTGTGCGTAGGTTTCCAACCTTTGAAGCATCGCCGATAACGTGTACTTTACCACTCTTTTTAGCAATAGGTGCGGGGTTGTAACCAACCGAGACAATAACATTGTCACAAGGGATATCGAATGTTTTACCGTCTTTATCTTTAACAGTTACGGCTTTTTCTTTTACTTCAGAAACTGATGTTTCAAGATGTACTGTTACTTTGTTTGTTTCAAAGAAATCACGCAAATAACTTGTGTTAGCAAGACAAACGCCTTTTGTTGTAATAAGGTCGTCTTGACATTCAATAATAGTTGGCTTTTTGCCTTGCAAATAGAGTTCGTATGCAATCTCACAACCTGTAAGTCCGCCGCCGATAACAACAACGTTTTCGCCAACAGTTTCTTTATTTAAAAGGAAGTCAACCGCTTCAATTGTTTTTTCATAACCCTTTAGCGGAATAACACGTGGTTTTGCGCCTGTTGCTACAATAATTTCATCGGCTTGAAGAGAATTAACGTCGGTGATTTCGGTATTCATTTTAACGTCTATTGGATATTTTGTGATTTCACGTTTGTACCAAGCAATAAGGTCACGGTCTTTTTCCTTGAAAGAGGGGGCTGCTGCGGCGATAAATACACCGCCGAGTTCACCGCTTTTTTCATAAAGGGTCACTTTATGACCACGTTTAGCACAAACTATAGCCGCTTCCATACCGCCAATACCGCCGCCGATAACAGCAATGTTTTTGGACTTTTTGGCGGGTTTTAGTGTGTATTTTTTGGATTGCATGGTAGGCGGTGTTAAGGCACAACGTGCAAGTCCCATTGTATCGGTAAGGTCTTGTGTGTTTGCATGTCCCTTTGAAGAAGAGAAGTTGAAACAACCTGCGTGACAACAAATACAGGGTTTTATGTCTTCCAAGCGGTCTTCGATAAGTTTTGTTATCCATTCACCGTCGGTCAAGAATTGACGTGCAACACCCACTGCATCAATTTTTCCGTCTTTAACTGCTTTGGCACCTGTTTCGGCATCCATTCTACCTGCGCAAACAACAGGAATATCAACAAAATTCTTTATGTGGGAAACGTCATCAAGGTTGCAGTTTTGGGGCATATACATAGGTGGATGCGCCCAGTACCAAGAGTCGTATGTGCCGTTGTCGGCGTTGAGCATATCGTAACCTGCGTCTTGCAAATATTTTGCCGCTTTTTCAGATTCAGCCATTGCTCTGCCAACTTCTTCGTAATCTTCACCCGGCATAGCGCCTTTGCAAAAGCCCTTCATTTTTGATTCAACCGAGTAACGAAGTGAAACAGGGTAATCTTCTCCGCAAGATTCTTTTATTGCTTTGACAATCTCTGCGGCAAAGCGGTAGCGGTTTTCAAAGTTGCCGCCGTATTCGTCGGTACGTTTATTAAAGAATTCAATAGCGAATTGGTCTAAAAGATAACCCTCGTGCACGGCGTGAACTTCAACACCGTCAACACCTGCATCACGGCAAAGTTTTGCGGTTTTTGCAAATGCTTCTATAATCTCGTGAATTTGATGCTTGGTCATTTCGGGGCAAATAATATCATGCGCCCAACGTGACGGTTGCGCAGAGGGGGATGCCAATTCGTGAGAAGTGTCAATAATCGGTTTTACGATAGCACGGGTTATTTTATTTTTATGTAGCGGTGCTACAAGTTCGGTAATAGCCCAAC
>JAEIGA010015915.1_pt1 | contig 11449 bp, 10 predicted proteins | sample 9270691 | NCBI WGS metagenome assembly JAEIGA01 (sample SAMN17057246, study PRJNA624740) | gut metagenome | biome: biome; isolation source: fecal sample | host: Bos grunniens | place: China: Xizang | collected 2019
ACACCTACAATAATCAGCAAAATTTTAGGAAAAGAAAAATTCATTCTTTTTCTCATTTTCAAACGTCCGCAATCATCTACAGAGATTTCCGCGTCCGTAACGCTCTTGTTTTGTACTTGCTCCGAAGTAGGGATATAACCCATTTTCACCATCTCCGTAAGCAGTTCAATATGCATTTTTTCACGTTTAGTCTTATGGTTGATTGCATAAATGATTATAGCAAAAATCAGCAATATGGAAAGGAGACCAATCCCCATAGCCACAAAAGGATAATAATCTTGCGGTTTATAAACATTCCCATAACAATATCCGTTTAAAGGCAACATAAGAGCAACTGCAGTCACAAGCAGTAGTTTCATTCCGTTTTTCATCTGTTTCATATTTTAAAAATTTTAGAGTTTATAACTGTTTTTACCATATAGACGTACAACACAAGCAAAATGTGACACAAGAACAAAAAAAAATTTTCATTAATACAAAAAAGTCCGGTCAGCATTGCCGACCGGACTTTCCATGTGTATATATTCCTTTATTTTACTTTACAAGCTTTTTCTCGCCATCAATAATGTAAATGCCATTCTGCGCCTCTTCCAATTTACGGCCCTGAAGATCATAAACCGCATCAGAAGCAGAATTATATTTTACATAATCAATTCCTGTTGTAGATGAGACATAAAGAACACGAAGTGTCGAACCGGCATCCTGACCACCGGTCCAAAAAGCCAATCTACCGTCTCGGTTATTCACCTTGTTTGCAACCAATCCATCCTCATACATGTAAGCATAGGCAACATCAGTTGAACCCAACGAACTAGAATCCATAAAGCGCCACACCGAAGTATACCCACTTGGCAAGTTATCCTTCTCTTTCAACACAGGATATGAGTTCGCTCCTGTTGTTCCACTCATTGTTGTAGGAGCCGCAAGCACTTTTGTTGGACCAGCCTGCTTGTTATAGATTTGATAGCCAACCTCTTCATTACCGGTAAAACACCACAACTGAGCAGGATTTTCAGTATCCAGATTTGTATTGTTCAAAGCGATATAGCTTGCACTGCCATTATCAGCAAGAACATAACCATCCTGACCAATCTGAATGGTATACCAAGGAATTTCGCCCACAAAATCGCCATTCTCTACCTTTGTAGTCTTATAGCGTGTTGGTACCTGAGGCTCGACATATGTACCCTTCTCAATAAAGAGACCTTCAACCTCAACATCGCCACACATATACTCTGCTGGGATTACAATACAATCTTCGCTGTCAAACTCCTGACGTTCAAAGAACACCTTCTGCCACTGCACATTGTCGTGTACAATGCTATCACCACTGAGATTGTAACCATACTTAATGATTGCGCCCTTGTATTCGAAGCCGTTCTCAGGAACCATCTTAATCTTGAATGCCTGACCGAATGGGGTTTGATATGTAACAAGGTCGGCACCATTCTCTGCAGCAACAACCTTACCATTGCGGTTTGCATCGTTAACATACGCATAGTCACCATGCACATTGAGCATAACATCAATGATACCACCACCGTTGTTAAGGATTGAATTGGATTGATCTATACAACCTGCGGGGTCAACAGAATTCCAGTCAACTTTATAGCGCATACGGTAAACACCATAAGCCATGTCTGCAGGCAATGTAAACGAAGGCATTGCCAATGTATTGCGGTTATTACCGCTGATAGTAGCACCTGTACTGTTTACACCGTTATCGTTGTCACTACCACCATAGAATGAGAATGTCACGAGGTCACTACCCTCGGCAATACTAAGATTGTCGTTCACTGTAGCCTGGAACTTACCATCGTTTGCAAAATCGATGTACGCATATCCGTGCATCCAGCTACCGGTGTAAGCCACACTTGCTGTAAGTGTCTCACCCGGCTTTGCAAAGAATTGGCTGCTTGTCTGGTTTACATATACAGTCTTTGGAGATGTTGGAGAGTTTAGCACCTGTGTTGTACCACCGTCAGCCTGCAACTTGATAGCTGAGAGGAAACGGTCGTTACGTGTATAAAGTTGGTCCTGTCCGAAAGCAACCTGATAGTAGCCATAGACAAACTCCGACATAGGATCATTGTTTACCTTGATATCATCGACATAGCAGATATCATCCTCGGTGTAATTGTGTGGAGACTCACAGTCGGGAACAACAACCAAGCTATAGATTTCAATGCCACCATTACCTTTGATTGGAAGGACTACATCCTGCCATTTATCGGCACCAATGTTCATTGTAGACATTGCCCAGAACTGCTCAGTCTCTGGCGACTGATCCTTGCGTTCTGTACGTTTACCCAAACCAACAACCATCACTCTACCACCGTATGGACGATAAACCTTTACGTGAATGTACTTTGTGGTAGGAGTCAGTTCAAAAGTTTCATTAAGGTCAACGCGAACACCAAAGGTATTTGAACCGTAACGTGAACGTTGAATGGCAAGTATCTTTGACGATGGGTTGGGAGCAACGCCCAATTGGTCATCGACATAAGTCAAATGGTTATCGATAACCGCATAGTTACCCTTGAGGGCTCCAGTACGGAAAGGAGAAGCCTCCCAAGTATCATAGACACCGACAGACTTATAATCCTGTGTCTCGAATGTTACCTCTGTCTGCGCCGAAGCAAACAATGGTAATGCCATAGCTGCAAGCGCAAATATATTCTTTAATTTCATGATTCCAAAGATTAAAATATTAATAAACGCTTACTTTACTGATTAGCGGACAAGCGCGGCTATCCTCGATAGTGATGCGTACACCCATTACATCATAGCCATTGCCATAACTATTGGTTGTGCTACTGTTTAGCGGAATTATACGCTTATAGCCAATGGTTGTCGTCTGTACACCTGTTGCACGACGTGTCCAATTTACACCATCCTGTGTTGTCTCAACTGTAAATTTCTTTACGCGCTGTCCCTTGGCTATGTACTCCATGAGCTCTACATAACGGATTGTCTTGGCCTCGTCCCATGTAAGGGTAATTGTAGCCTCTATAGTGCCGTCGTTTGTAGCCCAATAGGTATCCTTGTTGCCATCGGTCATATTTTCAGCCACATAGTTGCGGTTTGCACCAGCCTCACGTGTCTCGCTCACCTCAACTTTTGCATCCTTTGCAAAATCATTTGTAAGGCGTGTACGGATAAGGTCACCCATACCAGTGAGTGCTCTAACAGAAGCATCGGGCAATACACCAGCCTTGTTGGGAGGAATATTGAGAATAAGTGTAGCGTTGCGGCCAACAGTCTCAAGATACATCTGGAAAAGACGCTCTGGAGTTAGTGGACTCTCGCCATCGTGGTAGAACCATCCCTTGTTGGTAGCTTTGGCATCACTCTCACCGGGGAGCCAGAACCAACCGGTCTCTGTTCCATACATACCATTGTTCTCGCCCGCATAGTCACGGTTCTCGGGAGACCAGTTTGTCTCACCAGCCCAACCGGCCTCGTTACCAATCCAGCGAGCCTCACCACCTACACCCCACATAACACAGTCAGGGCATACCTTGTGTATACTGTCACGCAGGTTAGGAACATCGTAGTAAGTAGCACGGTCAACACTCACTGTAGTATTGCGACCCCCATAATAACCACTACCGCCGTTTGCACCGTCGAACCACATCTCGAATTGGTCTGTACCATACTTGGCAAGCTCGGCACATTGTTTGAGGAAGACATCCTTTACATACTTGTCTGTACCATAGTAATAACTGTTACGGTCCCATGGCGATACATAGAAACCATACTTCATTCCCAAATCCTTTGCAGCTGCTGCAAAATCGCGTGGTATGTTTGTATTACGACCATACTCGTTGCCCGAGTTGGTCACATTGTGTTCTGTTGTCTCTGTTGGCCACTGGCAAAAACCGTCGTGATGCTTCACCACGGCAATACCACCACGCATACCGGCAGCCTTTGCCACCTCGAGCCATTGACGTGGGTTGGGCGCAGCTGTTGGAGCAAAGCGCTTTGGATCCTCGTCACCATTACCCCACTCAAGACCTGTGTAGGTATTCATACCATAGTGATAGAAAGCATAAAACTCGGTCTCTTGCCACTTCAATTGGCGTGGGTGCGGTACAGGATGCACCTCAACCGGTTCATTGTCGGGGTTAGCAGGAGCTTCTGCCTTGAGCTGCAACTGCGCCGACGCTCCGAATGGAGCCATCATACCCAGAAACAATAAAGAAATAAAGATTTTTTTCATCGTGTAAGTTTGTAATTAGTTATAAAATTTTTCCAAATCCACAATAGTGCACACGGCACAATATGCATTGCAAAAATAAAGTAAAAAAAATATAGGACAAATTTTTTATAAATATATTTATTACGTTATAAAAAAATTAATCAAAAAAACGCGCTTTCATGCAAGCGCATCAAGAAGCGTCAAAATGGAATTGCAATAAGGCAATAAGGAACTTTTTCGTACAAGAACGCCTTCATTGCCATGCAAGCAACCACCAACGGTGGCACAGACGGAGAGAACCGGTATACCATAATCGCCATAATCCCAAGACTCATCAGGCTCAGCATCGTGCCTGAAAGCATACTCTATACCAAGTGCATTAACAGCAGAAATAATTTTATGCGCTGTCATCAAGTCTATGGCAAGGTCATTCTCCAACGCAAAATGGGCACCACTGCCCCAACCCGTATTCGTCACGTCGAGCACAAGCGCCGCTTCTATTCCACAATTCATGCGACCCAGAGCCAACACAGCCTGAACTGCACCTTGAGAATCGCGTTCTTCGTCTCCTGTAAACGCAACAACTACATTATCGGGCAACAGACCATCAATCATCAATGACAATATCGCAGCATTGCCAAGACTATTATCGAATGTACCACGCAAACAATCGCCGTCATCGTCGCAGAAGCAAGCATCATACAGACAATCGACATGTGACGAGACAAGAATCACGCTTTCTCCGGACACAATCTCACGTTTGGAATATACAAGAGCAAGAGGTTCGTTGGCTACAAGTTTATACGGTGTTCCTTTGAGCAGTTCCTCTATAACCGCCAGCCTATCAGCGACTGTAAAGTTTTTGCCGTCATCCTTACAATCTACGGTAACAGCCTTTAACAGCCCAATAAATTTTGCTGCATCATCCATTCTACTCCGGTTTCTCTATGCGTAAATCATTCCTGCTTGCAATGACAAGTTTTTCGTAACGCTCCACAAGACGTGGCAAACGCGACAAACGCATAGAGAGCCTTACCATACAATCATTGTCAAATACCTGCTCGACAACCTTTGGTTCTTCCTCCTTTACAATACGCAACACCTCGTTAAGCAACGGATATGAGAACTTGAGAATTATTTCCCCGTTTATGGTCTTTTCGACATGCTCGACTGCTTCAAGAGCCTCGGCCGCTGCTGCACGATAGGCCACAATAAGACCGCTTGTACCCAACTTTACACCACCGAAATAGCGGACAACAATCACAAGTACATTCGTAAGTTCCTTGCTGTGTATCTGCCCCAGAATAGGTTTTCCTGCCGTACCTGAAGGTTCACCATTATCATTGGAGCGTTCATTCTCACCACGTTCACCAAGACGATAGGCATAACAGACATGACGGGCATCGTAATATTTCTTTTGATATACTTCGATATGCTCTTTCACCTGTTCAATAGTTGTAACAGGAATCGCAAAGGCAAGGAATTTACTGCGTTTTTCGGTGTAGATAGCCTCGCCCTGCTGTTCTATGGTCTTATATACATCCTCTTCAATCATTTTCTTATTTCTTTACAAAATCCCTCATGCAGGCAACAAGTTCTTTCACACCCTCCAATGGCATGGCATTGTAGCACGAAGCCCTGAAACCACCCACTGAACGATGTCCCGTTATAGCCACCACTCCACGCGAAGCCGCATATTCCACAAAAACATTTTCAAGTTCTTCATAACCCGGAGCCATCACAAAATCCACATTCATATACGAACGGTCCTCACCTTGGACTGTCGCACAAAACATCGGGTTGGAATCAATCTCGTCATACAGTATCCCGGCACGTTGTATAGCACGTCGCTCCATCTCGGCAACCCCCCCCTGTTCCTTCACCCAACGCAAATTGCAGAGTGCCGTATACACAGGCAACGTTGGTGGCGTATTGAACATCGACCCATTGGCTATATGAACACGATAATCAAGAATAGAAGGTATTGCACGCTCCACCTTTCCCAAGGCACTCTCTTTGACAATCGCAAACGACAGACCGGACTGCGCAAGGTTCTTTTGCGCTCCACCATAAATGCAGCTATATTTTGACACATCTACAGGACGTGAAAGTATATCGGAGGACATATCGGCTATCATTGGCACAGGAGAATCCAAATCGGCGTGCAACTGTGTTCCGTATATAGTGTTATTCGATGTTACATGCAGATAATCAACATCGGCAGGAATATCAAAACCTTTTGGAACATAACAGAAATTCCTGTCAGCCGACGATGCCACCTCAACCACCTCGCCGAAAAGTGCCGCCTCTTTCATTGCCTTCGAGGCCCATGTGCCAGTATTCAGATAAGCAGCCTTTCGATTAAGGAAATTAAACGGCACCATACAGAAGTGCATGCTTGCACCACCACCGACAAACAGCACCTCATATCCTTGCGGAACATCAAGCAACTCCTTAAGAAGCATTCGGGCTTCGTCCATCACCGGCTTGAACGCCTTTGAACGGTGACTCAACTCCATAAGCGACAACCCCATACCATCATAATCAAGCACAGCAGAAGCTGTCGCCTCCACCACCTCGCGAGGTAACATAGATGGACCTGCATTGAAGTTATACTTTTTCATAATGAGCAAAAATTATCCGAATAATCTGCGAAGGTAACAAAAAGATACAAAAGCACAAAAACGGCATTACCCAAACTGCACCGCCCAAACTACGCCGTCATTTCATTCTCAAAGGCTGAACCAAAGTCTTTACTCCTTTGATTTTTTGACCTTCGACCGCTTTTATGACAGCACGCATGCGAGAGAGTTTTACTGCAACATACGAATAATTGTCAAAGACAAGAATTGTACCGACTTCATCGGAACGCAAACCGCCTTTTTTCATAAAAAAGCCGGCAAGATCGCCACGGCTCAATTTATCCCGCTTGCCCTTACCTACATACAGGATTGCCCAGTCGGGATTTGCAGGGAGCGTATTACGTTTAGGCAACAGATACTCTTCAAGATTTTCGGGAACAAAATCAGGCAAGGCCTTATTCTCGAAAGAAAAAAGATAAACAGCACCATCGGCATCCCATCGGGCTGTACGTCCGTTACGGTGAGTAAATGTCTCTGCCGTCATAGCACGCTGATAATGCACGACATGCTTGACATCCTTTATATCAAGACCACGCGCAGCAAGGTCAGTACTTACAAGAATATTTGAATTGCCGCACTTGAAACGGAAAAGGGCAAGCTCGCGCATTTTCTGCTCAAGTGCACCATGATAAGCCACACAGTTAAGCGATAGTTTTGTAAGATATTTATATACTTCTTCTACTGTTTCTCTAAAATTACAGAACACTATTGCCGGCTCACCGTTGAAGGAACACAACAACGAGAAAAGGTTTTCGAGACGTTTGTCGGGAGTAGTTGTGACTGTATAGAACGAAGTACGTACTACCGGCAACTCATTCTCCATTCTGAAATCGAGTTTTTCGACGACAGTGCTGGCAAAATCGGGTATCTCAGGTGCATCGGTTGCCGACAGCAAAAAACGGGCTTTGGCATTTGGCAACCTCTCTACGAGTTGTTGCATCTCCTCCTGAAACCCCATCTCAAGACATTTGTCAAATTCGTCGATAACCAACAACGAACATTTGTCAACCGCAAAAGAATCATGGTTAAGATGATCAAGCAAACGTCCAGGAGTACCAATTACGACGGCAGGCATAGCACCTCCAAGCGATGCCATCTCTTGTTCCAGAGGACGGCCACCATAGAACGCCACAGCGTGAAAAGGTGTTGCCATACCTCGCCACACCTCAAAGACTTGCTTTGCAAGTTCGCGCGAAGGAAGGACCACCACTGCCTGAACTTTATTGCACGAGGCATCAAGTCTTTCAAGCAACGGCAATAGGAATGCTATAGTTTTTCCTGTACCAGTAGGCGAAAGCAACACCATACTGTCATTTTGGCGGCAATGAACCATAGCCGCCTGTTGCATGGCATTAAGTTCATTTATCCCCAATTTACTCAACGCCATTTCCTGTATTTTACTTATTTCCATAATCACTACGTCATTAACAAAATTCAATTAAAATTCCTGACTACAAATACAACGAATGCCAATGCGTTCAAAAAACAGACACATCATTCGTTAAATAAAAAGACAACGGCACAACTTATTTATAACCAAAATATTAAAAACAATAATTATGCAACACTCATCAAACAAACATAAAATACATCCACATTTAAATTACTTTCAGATGACAAGTGCCTTATCTATTCATTACATATGCATTTTAGAACCATAGAGAAGATTAAAAAATTCTTCATATATCTTTTTATCTCCAACCTTTCTTACCCTCTTCTCGGATTCATAATATTCAATAGTCCCTTTATAAGATCTCAATGCATTCTCCAACCCAGCAATCCCAAAATCTTCATAAATCTTTTCAAGATAGTAGCGTTTCAAACTCTGTGGCACACTACCTTTAAAGGTTTTTCCTTCTATCATATAACGGAACATTGGCACAAACCACCCTTCAAACGAACGCTTAGATATCGCATATTTTTCTTGAACATAGATCTGACAAGCAGGCAATTTACTTTTATCTTCATAAACCGCCTTTGCCATCTCGTAAATGGTTCTCATTTCATCTTTATTCATTTTCCGCATAACTCATTTCCATCATATATTGCAAAGATAATTACAAACAAGCGAAATTATATCATACCAACTTGGATATTTCACCAACAGCGAAGCACTTCTTTAGAAATTCTAAGTTCAAGCAAGACAAAATTACATTTTCTGCCATTTTGACACCAATTTGTCACACAAATATGCCTTTATTTATTAAATTATATGCCAAAACTTCATTGGCAAGATATTTGTTGTAGACACTATAGAAAATATTGAAAACATGAGCAACACAGATAAAGAAATCAAGGAAGAGAACGTCAACACTGTTGACGGCATGGGTGAGGAGTGTGCAACCAACGAAACTGCAGAACAGCAGGAGTGTAAAGAGCTGACCGCCGAAGAGAGACTGCAGAAAGAGCTTGACGAGGCAAACGAGAAAGTTACAATACTTGAGGACAAGTATTTACGTCAGGTTGCAGAATTCGACAATTACCGCAAACGAACAATCAAAGAGAAAGCCGAACTGATAAAGAACGGCGGTGAGCGTGCCATCGAATCGATTCTGCCGGTACTCGACGATTTTGAGCGCGCACTCAGCAACATGGCAAAAGATGAGAATGCAGCCGAGATACTTACCGGTATAGAACTTATCTACAACAAATTCGTAGGAATACTCAAACAGAACGGTTTACAAAAGATCGAGACAGAGGGTGCTGATTTCAACACCGATTTTCACGAAGCAATTGCAATGATACCTACTCCCGACGAAAATTTAAAAGGAAAGGTATTAGACTGTATTCAAGCAGGTTACACATTAAACGATAAAGTAATACGTCACGCAAAGGTTGCTGTTGGCGAATAATGAATTATTATGGCAAAACGAGATTACTATGAAGTGCTCGGCGTTGACAGGAATGCGTCGGCAAATGACATAAAGAAAGCATACCGCAAACTTGCGATACAATACCACCCCGACAAAAACCCAGGCGATAAAGAAGCTGAGGAGAAATTCAAGGAGGCAGCAGAGGCATATAGCGTACTCAGCGACGCAGACAAGAAAGCACGTTACGATCAATTCGGTTTTGAAGGAGTCAGCGGAGCCGGAGGCGGTGGATTCAGCGGAGCCGGAATGGACATGAACGACATATTCTCAATGTTCGGCGACATATTCGGCGGGCGTGGTGGATTCGGCGGTTTTGGAGGATTCGGTGGCAGCAGTGCCGGACCTCAGAAACACCGCGGAAGTGATCTCCGTGTAAAAGCAAAACTTACACTACAGGAGATAGCCAATGGAACAACCAAAAAGTTCAAGTTGAAAAAATATGTCGCATGTACCCATTGTAACGGTAGCGGTGCCGAGGGAAATGCATATGAGACATGTCCTGAATGTAAGGGAACAGGCCGTGTAGTACGTACACAGCAAAGTTTCTTTGGTATGATGCGTAGTGAAGTAGCATGTCCACACTGTCATGGCGAAGGAAAGATCATCAAAAACAAGTGTAGCCACTGCCATGGCGAAGGCATTGTTTTGGGAGAAGAAGTTGTAGAAATACAGATTCCGGCAGGTGTTGTCGAAGGCATGCAGTTATCCATGCGCGGTAAAGGAAGTGCCGGAAAGCGCAATGGAATAAACGGAGACCTGCTCATCGTAATTGAGGAAGAAAAGCACCCGGAACTGATACGCGATGAAAATGATTTGATATACAGCCTATTGTTGGACATCCCCACAGCAACGTTGGGAGGTTTTGCCGAAATACCAACTATCGATGGAAGAGCCAAAGTAACCATTGACCCGGGAACCCAACCCGGCAAAGTCTTGCGCTTGCGCGGAAAGGGACTCCCCACCCTGAACGGATACGGCAAAGGCGATATTGTTGTAAACATCAGCGTATACATCCCTGAGACACTTTCAAAGGAGGAGAAAAAGACTATCGAGAATTTCAGAAATTCCGATAACTTCCGTCCGACAGAAAGTATAAAGGAGAAAATTTTCCGTCGCTTCAAGAGTTTTTTCGATTAACAGACAACACAATATAAAGATATGACATACGACGAAACTGTCACATATCTGTTCAATTGCGCACCGCCCTTTCAGCAAGTAGGCGGTGCGGCTTACAAAGAGGGATTGTCGACAACCATAGAACTCGACAACCACTTGGGAAATCCGCATAAAAGATTCCGTACAATACACGTAGCCGGAACAAATGGAAAAGGCTCAACATCACATACCCTTGCCGCTATTCTGCAAGAGAGTGGCTACAAGGTTGGCCTTTACACATCACCGCACCTGATTGATTTCAGAGAGCGAATGAGAATCAACGGCAAACCGGCGAGCAAAGAGTATGTAATTGATTTCGTAGAGAGACACAGGACATTCTTCGAGCCCCTACAGCCATCATTCTTTGAACTTACAACAGCAATGGCATTCAACTATTTTGCAGAACAGCAGGTTGACATTGCAATCATAGAGGTGGGACTCGGTGGACGTCTTGACTGCACCAACATCATAACCCCAGAGCTTTGTATAATAACCAACATCAGCCTTGACCACACCCAATTCTTAGGCAACACCTTACAGGAGATTGCAAGCGAAAAGGCAGGAATAATAAAAAGCGG